>Ga0208695_1000333_pt1 | contig 55769 bp, 47 predicted proteins | sample AD_UKC111_MetaG_FD_184449 | JGI IMG/M metagenome (GOLD analysis project Ga0208695, IMG submission 184449) | Active sludge microbial communities of municipal wastewater-treating anaerobic digesters from Hong Kong - AD_UKC111_MetaG (SPAdes)... | ecosystem: Engineered > Bioreactor > Anaerobic >... | reverse complement strand
CTCTGACTGAACTGAGTCCCGATGGTTTGAAGTTTGGTTCTGGAAACTTCCATAATCTCCAGGTCAACCATCACTTCGCCCTTGGGTTTATCCCAGGATTGAAGCAGTTTTCCAGCCAGAGCAACCACCGTCGCTGTGTCTCTAATGGTCAGTGAATTTCGGGTTTTATCAACAATGATGCTCGGGCTTTTAAATTGAGTCCTGAGAATTGAAGCTAACTGGCTTTGAACATCCTGAACATTGATATTGGACAGATAAAAGGTCTTAATAGCATTGACCTCGTATTGATTTCGCTTTTGCGCATTATCTGGAATAATAATGGCTGTCCGTTCATCAATTATCCGGTAGAAAGCCCGCCCGGTCAGGCAGAGTGAGTTAATAGCCTGTTCGACTGTCAGATCAGTCAGATCAATCGAAACAGGCAGATCACGAAACTGCTCGTCAAACAAAAAGTTGATCCCGCTGAACTTGCCCAGAGCCTGGAAAATCGCCCGTAAAGAAGCATCGGTAAATTTCAGTTTCAATAATTCAGGCGGGTATTTTAATTTTACTGGAGCTTCAATCACCAGTTCTTTGGGCTTGACTTCAACGGCTGGCTTGACACCGGCCAATTCTTTATACTCAGCCAGAATCATCCTGTTGGTTGGATCATAAAACAGAGCCTTTTTATATTGATTAAGGGCCTCATCCTTCATTCCTCCCGCCGCCAGGCGCCTGGCTTTTTCAGCCGCATCCAGCGCCGCCACTGCCTTCGTCCGGAAGAGAGCCAGCCGGTAAACTGACTCTTTAGGATTTTCCAGCATCGCCTGCTCATAGTATTTAATGGCCTCATCATAATTCTTATTGATCTCGGCCTGATAACCGAGCTTATAGGACTGGGTAAAAGTAGAACAGCCCAGGATATTTATGATTAAGAAACCAAGAAAAAGCCAGCTGATTTTTCCCGGTCTGATTTTAGTCATCGGTGTTCTCCTTTACCTTAATCTTCCTGGAGTTGCCCTGGCTGTCCTTAATCAATATCTCCCCGGGAGTGATTTTAACCAGTTTGAGGCCTGGAATAATTTCTTCTCCCTCAGCCAGAGCCAAGGCCTGGCCATCAATCAAAATCAGGGCCAGAGCCTTCTGCCCGGAAAAAATAAGGCCGCTATAAATAAAATTTAAGCTTTCGAGAAGCGAAGTATTTTGTTGTCCGGCCAGAAGCTCATTATCTGATATTTGAAACTCTGGCCTTTTATCCATAACCTCTTCTCCGGCCATCTCTCCTCCCTCGATGGCCGATCTGTCCTGGGCAGCATTAAGCGAGGAGGGGCGAAAAAGATCTCTTCTGGCTACAGACAAGGCCGGACTTAATTGGGGCAATTGATTTTTTTTGACCAGCGAAGAGGCTTCTTTAGCCGCCGCCTTTTCTGCCCGGGCAGGCTCCTGACTTTCCTGCTTCTGACCTGACTGCCCGGCTGAGCCTGAACAGGACATTATGATCAGAATGCTCAGACCAATAGAAATCAGCACTGCGAGCTTAAGCCGCCAGGGCCTCACTACCTTCAGCCTGCCGCCATCAGCTTTATTTTTCATAATAATACCCCGCCACGGTCAGCCTTAAATCAACCAATCCTGACAGGTTATCTATTTTCTGAAAATTGATCTGGTCAAGCAGCCAGATTCTCGGCCAGCTCTCCAGTTGATACAAAAATTTCTTTAACATGGGGTAAGAAAGCGACAGCCCGAAAGAAGCCTGTAGCCGGCGGAATTCCTTTTTTTGATCTTCCTCATATTGATAGCTTATAGCCGGCACAGACCTACCTGCTTTTTGAAAAAGCTGGGTCAAATCCTGACGAAAGGTATCCATTCCCCCCTGTCCGGCATAAAACCAGGTTTTTTTAAGTTCAGCCAGGTCGGTTTGCGTCTCCTGCCATGATTTCAATTCAGCCAGTGTTTCCTCTGTTCTGGCTGCCAGCTTATCCACTTCTGACTGAAGAGTCAGGGCCCGTTCTCTCAGTCCGTCCAGCCTTCTGGCCCAGAAGAAAAGGGTTATGATCAATAAGCCGAACAACACTAAACCGGTCAGGCCAATCCTCTTGAGGGACTTCCTTTCCTTGGCAGTTAACTGTTCACTTAGTCTCGGCATATTGAAAATCCATTTCAACCTGAAATTGCCCCGACCCGAGGCTCTCGCTCAAAACTCTGATCTGGCTGAATCCCCGGCTATCAAGATTTTTGATGAGCTGGCTCAGATCAGCTCTGGAGGACAGCCCGGCTTTTATTCTAAATTCAAAACCAGCTTCATTCCGGCTCGGATTTAAATTGATCAGATAGGCACCGGCCGGCAAAGCCTGTTCCAGGTTATCAAAAAAGATGGTCCAGGAAAAAGATTTCCTGGCCAGCAAAGTATTGACTTCATCCACTGCTGTTTTCAGCTGCTTTTTTAGATTATCCGTTTCCCGGGTCAGCTGATTGTGTTGAGAAGAGATAACTGACTTTTCATCAGCCAGGCGCTGGTAGCTGGCCTCCACTACCCGGTCAAGGGAAAAATTCTTAATATTTAACAGGATCAATAAAATCAATAAGATCCCGGTCAGCACTCCCCCTCCAACACTCAGAAACCGGAAAGCCCTTAAATTCCGGCGGGGCTGGCTGGCCAGATTAATAATAAGATCCCAGCCGGCCTGATTTTCTTTAGCCAGCATTACTGTCCCCCAAGGAGCGGCGCCAACCTGGGATACTCAGGATATAATTCGGCAATTTCAACCCCGGTAGCCTGTTCAATGGTCCCGATTAAGCTGGTTGTTTCAGGTAAGCCCGATCTGAGAAAAATTACCTGTGGTTTTCTTTTATTTTTACTCTCAATAAATTGAATAGTATTTTCAACCTCATTAAGAATCTGGCTATCCAGTAAGGCCGCTTCTGGCCAGAGGGGCTTCTGGCGATAAATAGACAACACCTGACCGGCTACCCCCACCAGACTGAGATAATCATAGTCAGCATCGATCAAAAGATAATCTGCGGCTTCTTTCCCATTCAGCAAACTCAGAAGTGAAATAGAAGGAATAGTCACCTTGCCGGGCTGCAGTTTCTTCCGGCGGAAAATTTCTTCATAATCTCTAATGACAGCCAGCCCGGAACAAACCGCCAAAACTTTCTTCCCGTCCTGGGAATCAAATGTTTGATAGGAATAACGAAGACCGGCTAAGGGTTGAGCCAGAGCTTTTTCCAGACGCCACTCAATAAATTTTGTCAGGTCATTTCCAGACAACGAGCCATTTTCCACAGAAAAAATTAAAGCCCTGGCACTTATTTCCGGTAAAACTATTGAAATTGAATTCCCAGCCGGTTTCAGCTGCTTCAGGGCCTGATCAATAAGCTCTTCAATTACTGCCGGTTGTTTGATATTCGGTTGTAACCAGTTGGCTTCAATCACTCCTTCAGGCAGGCGAGACTCGAAATATGATTTTTCACTTTCCCTGGCAGTGGTTCCCGGACGGAAGCAGGCAAAAAATGACGGGGAAAGCTGGAAAACAGCTGAAGGGGCCGGGGCTTCGAAGAAAAATTTTTGCCAGCGGCTAAAAATGCTCATTTTTTACTCAACAAAGGTCACCTTATTCAAATCCTTCAGGCTGGTCACACCAGAAAAAAGCTTCTCCAGCCCTGAATGGCGGATAGGAACCATACCTTCTGACTCAGCCAGTTTCTTCACTTCAGACAGCGGTTTCCGGGCCAGGATCATTTCCCGGATTTCGTCCGACAGTTCCAGCAGTTCGGCAATGGCCGTTCTTCCCCGGTAGCCGGTCTGGTGGCATTCCGGACAGCCCCGGGGCTCATAAAAGACCTGGTGTCTGTATTTTTCAGGTGACAGGCCGGAGAGCTCCAGTGTTAAATCATCATACTGAACAGGAGCCTTGCACCTGGGACATAAAACCCGGACCAGCCGTTGAGCCAGAATGCAGTTAAGAGACGAAATAAAGCTATAGGGATCAACATGCATATGTAAGAACCGGCCAATGACATCAAAAACATTATTGGCGTGAACAGTGGTAAAGACCAGATGCCCGGTCAGGGCTGACTGAATAGCAATCTGAGCCGTTTCCGGGTCGCGAATTTCGCCAACCATGATTTTGTCCGGGTCATGGCGGAGAATTGATCTTAAGCCGCGCTCGAAAGTCAGGCCTTTCTTCTCATTGACCTGAATCTGAGTGATACCCTCAATTTGATATTCAACTGGATCTTCAATGGTGACGATCTTATCTTCAGGCGATTTGATTTCGGTTAAAGCTGCATAGAGAGTGGTGGTTTTCCCGCTGCCGGTCGGGCCGGTGACCAGGATCATCCCATAAGGCTGGACGATATACCGCCTGAATTTTCTTAGAATTTCGTCAGAAAAGCCAAGCAAATCAAGCCTCAACTCGGCAAAAGCCTCGGTAATCATTTCCTTATCGAGGATTCTGATGACGGCATCTTCGCCATAAATACAGGGCATAATAGAAACCCGGAAATCAATCGTTTTATCCTTAATTTTGAGCCTGAACCGGCCATCCTGAGGCACCCGCCGCTCGGAAATGTCCAGGTCAGACATAATTTTTATCCTGGAAATAATCAGCGATTGAAATCGCCGGTCAATAGGTTCCATGGCTTCAGTCAACACACCGTCAATTCTGAACTTTATCCGGACGACGTTTTCTTTCGATTCGATATGGATATCACTGGCTCTTTTTTGAACAGCGGTAAAAATGATAGTATTGACCAGTTTGATAATCGAGCCATCCTGTTCGGTGAGTTTCTCAATGGTAATAACGTCCTCTTCTTCACCGCTCTCCTTTTCCACTACCTGGTGAATAAAGCCCTCCGTCGCCTCTTTGAGAACCTGAGAAGCCGTCTCGCTGCGCCGCAGAGCTTCCTGGACAGCTCTCAGGCTGGCGGCATAAACCTCCGCCTTCCGGCTGAAAAAAGTCTCAATGCTGTCAATGGCTGCCAGGTCGGAGGGATCGGCCATGGCTATCTTTAACACCCGGCCATCATCCTCCAGAGGCACAAAATTATAGTGATACAAAAAATCAACTGGAAAAGATTGAACCAGCTCCCGGTTCAGTTCAAAACTCCCCAGGTCAAGGTAATTAACATGATATTTTTCGGCCAGGCGCTTGGCTTCATTTTCTTCGGCCTGAAGCAACCCGTCAATTTCGCCTTTGGTCACAGCTATCTCCTTTTCTGCTACCTGGTTATCCTAACGATATTAAAAATTGGCAGATAAATCGAAAGAATCATCACGGCTGCCACTAATCCGATAAAAATGATGATCACCGGCTCGATTAGGGAAACCAGCGTCTGTATTTTATCGCGTAAAGCCTGATCATAAAAGTCGGCCACTTCACTTAACATACCAGGCAAATTAGCCGAGCTTTCACCAATCCGGATCATATCGGTGGCCAGAGGAGGGAAAATTCCCGGTCCGGCTAAAGAATCATAAAGACTCTGCCCGCTGGTCAGTTTTTCCGCCACCGTCTCGAGCTTCGAGGAAATATAGCGGTTAGTCACGGCCAGCCTGGCCACCTTGACCGAGGGGACCAGAGTAATGCCGGCCTCCAGCAGCAGACCGAGGGTCCGGCTATAAAGTGATACAGCTGAATCCTGAACTAAATAACGAGAGTAAGGCAGATGAAGTTTCAACCGGTCATTCAAAATCATAAACTCCGGCCGGCGGCGCAAACTAATTATGGCCAGGACGATTACTATCACCAACAGCACCAGCCAGAGCAGGTTTTTCTGCAAAAACGTGGCCAGGGCAATCAAGCCTCTGGTTATAGCCGGCAGTTGAGCGCCAAAATCAGCATAAAAAGAAGCAAATCGGGGCAAAACCAAAACGACCAGAATACCAATCAGGATTAGCGAAAAAATGATCAGCAGGGTCGGATAGAGAAGTGCTGATCTGACCCTGGTGCGGGTCTGATTTATAACTTGAGCATAGTCGATATAGCGCTTGATCGACCCGGGAAGGTTGCCGCTTCTTTCCCCGGCCAGGAGAGAAGCTGTATAAACCTTAGAAAACAGGTTTTCATAGGGAGCAAAAGCTTCCGACAGCGTCCGGCCTTTTCTGATTTCCTCTTCTACCTGGCCGACAATTTCCCTCAGATAGGGATTTTCGATTCTTTTTTCCATCAGTTCCAGGCTCTTGAGCACCGGATAGCCAGCCCTGAGCATGGCCACCAGTTCCTGATTAAAAAGAATAAACTCCTGCTGCTTGATTTTGCGGCGGGATAAACGAAGGCGGCCAAGACTTATTTCTTTCCGGATAGACAGGACATATAAACCCTCCGCTTCCAGATGTTTACGGCATTCAGCTGGCGAGGCGGCCCTGATTGTTTCCCTGATAATTCGCCCCTCAGGAGTTATAAGCCGGCAGAAATAACCAGGCATTTAATCTCTTCTCTCGATCCTTGCCTTTTCTGCTGTTATCTTAAGATAGCCTGAAACCATTGTCAATTGACAACTGTCTGGTCCTGGTTTAACTCAAGTGTCCTTAGCCTGACAAGCTAACTTAATAAAAACCATCGGGCTGGCCAGACTCTGCTATCAATAGATATTCACTCAGTGACTTAAGGTCGCTAAGGCGATAAGGGTTTCAAAAAATAAATTTTTTAAAAAGAGTTGACAAATGTCATAAAGAGAGTTATATTGTCAACCAGAAGAGGGTCCGAAAAGGAAGCATGGATGGGAACAGCTAACGACAGATCAAAGGTGGATGCGACCTTCCCGTTAAGGTTGAGAGCAGCCCGTTTGAAGGCCGGACTCAGTCTCGAGGACCTGGCCTGCAGGCTCGGGGGAATAGTCAGCCGCCAGGCCATCGCCAAGTATGAAAAAGGCCTGGCTGCCCCATCTCCCGAAGTCCTCGAACACCTCCTCCAGGTCCTCGAGATCCCGGCTCCACCTGCAGACGCCACTTCTTTAAACTGTTTTGTCGATAATTTTAGAGCTCAAAATGTTTCTTATAAAAGAAAAGGTAAGGCGGTCAGTCCTGAGCCCGGCTCAAATAAACCTGTGACCGGCAGCCAGCCAGGAGAAGGCAAAAAGTTAGAGTGGGTGGAACCAACTCATGTTTATTTTTGCCTTAATAAACAGGACTTTCAGCCGGCAAATATTCAAAAGGATAAAGGAAATGAATTATTTATCTTCCGCTGCGGCCTGAAGCTGAGCTCTAAACAATTAACTGCTCTGAGAATCCTGATTGCCGAAAAAATGGAAAAATATCTCCGCCTGGAAGCGCTGCTCAAGGCTGAACTCAAGTTCACGGTCAAACTGGAGTGCTCTTCTCTTGCCAATTCTGATCAGGCGGAACAGGCTTCGGGGGAATTACGCCAGCTCTGGGATCTGGGAACCGGTCCGGTGGTCAATATTCTAACTTTTCTTGAGGACCGGGGAATAAAAATTTTTAAGTTAGCCGGTCCAGAAGGCTTTGAAAGCTGTTCCGGCTTCTATCTTGACTCACCTTTTATTGCCGTCAATGACAACCTGCCGGTTGACCGGCTAAGATTTAAGACCTCAACTGAGCTGGCTCAGATTTTATTTGGTTTCTCTGAAGATCCAGAGATGTCGAAACTTTATAACCGCTGGGCAGCGGCTTTTTTAATGCCGGCCAGGAAGCTCGAAGAATATTTTTTGCCGGCCGGCCGGAAAATTGCCCTGAGTGAGCTGGCCGAAATAAAATTGCGCTATGGAATTTCTTTGCAGGCCATTATGTACCGGGCTTATGATCTTGGCCTGATAACCGAGCGGCGGTTAAGAGCCTTTAGAGAATTGCTCAATCAAAAAGGCTGGCTGACTAAAGAACCAGTTGCTTACCGGGGCGAAGAGTTCCCTCAGCGATTTAAAAGACTGATTCATTATGCTATCTCCTCCGAAATCCTTGACCTTAAAACGGCTGCTTCCTTAGCAGGAATCACGCCTGAAGATTTGAGCCAGGAGATTGGAGACATTTTTTAACCTGGCCGGGGCCCTGATTACCCTGGCGGTCAGGTTAGAGGGGAGTTGATGATGGATTTCATTTTGAACATTCCACCTTAGCGAAAGAGACAGAAACAGGGGAAATTGACTTAATTTCTCAGGTCTTTTTTTGGAAAGAAGGAGTCTATTATGACAAAACTTATTGATTCTTATCTTTTAGAAATGGAAATTGGCCAGCCTCAGGTAGCCGGTGAGGTAGCCGTTTTCCCTCTTAAATCCAGCCAGAATCCTGGTCCCGAGTATACGACCCTGACTGAAGCTCTGGACAGCGGCCAATTAACGGTCACCGAAGTCAGCCACGGGGGCTCTGTCCCGGAGTTAAAAGCGGTAAATCAAGGGGAAAAAGCAGTATTGATGCTGGATGGCGAAGAACTGGTTGGGGCCAAGCAAAACCGGGTCCTCAACACCACCATCTGGGTGGCGCCAGGAGCCAGCCTGATTATTCCAGTTAGCTGTGTGGAAAGAAACCGCTGGTCCGGTCTTCACCATCCTATGGAGAAATCAGACAATCTGATGGTTCATTCCATGAGGCTTAAAAAAGTTCAAAGTGTCACTAAGAATTTAGAGAAAAAGGCTGGCTTCAGGAGTGATCAGCATGAGGTCTGGCAGCAAGTGGACAGAGCTTGTTATCTACTTAAGGTGAATTCACCTACCGCCGCCATGAAAGATATTTATGAAGGGCGGAAGGCTGAACTCGAAAACTACTTAAAGGCTATCCAGCCCGTTCCCGGTCAGCAAGGTTTGCTGGTTTTTTGGGCTGGAAAACCCCTGGGCTGTGATTTTATTTCCAGAGAAAAAGCTTTTACCAGTTTGTTTCAAAAGCTGCTTAAAAGCTACTTGCTCGAAGTCATAATGGCCAGTCAGGATAGAGGAACCAGAACGCAGGAAGGGAAAAGCCAGAAGCTTAACCGGTCAGCCAGGCAGAAAACGGCTGTTCCCGGAATAAAAAAAGCCAGAAACTTCCTGTCCAAAGCGGATCAAGCCGAAGAGAAAAGATATAAAGCTACCGGCTCAGGTCAAGCCTGCCGGTATTACCATCAGGACTTAGCCGGGGCTTCACTGGAAATAGACAATTCCATTCCCCATTTTGTTTTTTTAGCCACCCAAAAAGGTTGGCGGTCCAGAAATTACCGGAACAGAGAAAATTTCTCGGGATTAAGGGACCGGAAAGCCTTCTTTTCCAGAGGTGGAGATGACCTTGAATAAAAACCTGAGAGATGGGCCGGCTGTAAGCCAAAGCCCGGAAAGACCGGGCCAATCGCCGAACTTTTCCTGCCTTGACGGGCCATCACTCAAATCTTTTCCAGCCAATGAACAGGCTCAAATCGCCTACTCCATTTTTTATCTGATCAGCCTCAACCAGTTTTTCTATAGCAGCCGGTACCAGTCTAAAAGAAATATTCACCTGATCAACTGAACTATCGGGGAAAAAGGTCAGAGGGGGAAAGAACCCTGTTCAGCCAGAAGTGAACTAAAAAAGGTAAGGAAAGAAGGAAATCCGGCAGGGACATCTTAAAACACCTGTCGTCGGGGAAAGGAGTTGACAAGAGCTGATATTAGTCATATTTAAATATTGTTATGAAGGGAAGAAGGCTAAAGGTCACTTCAATTGTGGTTACAGGCTTGCTTTTTATGCTTTCAGCCTGGTTAGTTTTTGGCCAGGAGGTAGAAAAACAAGAAAAGCTAGACGTGCCGTCCCCAACCACCCCCCCCCAAACCCCGCCCCAGGAAGTTCAAAAACCGAAACTTGACTATATGAGCACTTTTCTGTCACGTGACACTACACCGCTGGGCTTGAAGGAAGACCAGGAAATTCGCCAGCTTTTGAAGCAGTCTCGTTCAAAATGGATGGTAAGAGCCGGGGTAAGATATATCCTGAACTAAATTTTTTTGGATTCTTGATTCATTTTTTTGGATTTACTATATTATCCTTATAAGACAGCAGGCTCATGAAGAGATCTTCGGGTTTTTATTTTTTCCTGTTAAGTGTGACTCTCCTGACTGTTCTTGGCTTCATCAATATCTCCCGCAAACTGGCCTGGAAAGAACCATATGACGGAGTTATCTGGGCAGAGGGACCGAATGGCCTGATTGCTGAAAAGGTCTCAGAAAACAGCCCGGCCTATCTGTCGGGCATCAAGCCTGGCGATATTCTGTTCTCCATAAATAGCACTCCGATCAGAAACCGGATTGAATACGTTAAAATGCTCTGGGTGCTGGATCGTCTGGAACAAAAAGCACTCTATCAAATAGGAAGAGAAGGGACCATCCTGGCTCCTTCGTTCTATTTAGAAAAAAAGGGGGTCAGCTCAAGCTATGTTTATCTGATGCTGCTTGGATTAACCACCCTGGCCATCAGCCTGATTGTTTTCATCAATTCCAGGAGGAAATTTTCCAGTCCCTATCTGTTTTTTTATCTGGTTTTGCTATCTTTATATTCATTCTATGTCTTTTCTCCAACTGGCCAGATGGATTTGCTTGACCAGATATTTTTCTGGCTGGATAAAATAGCCATTATTGCTTTCCCTCCTCTTCTTTTAAATTTCTTTTTTATCTTTCCCCAGAAAAAAGAGGTCATTGCTCATCCCGGGGTTCTGGCCCTGCTCTATCTACCCGGTTCTATCTTGCTTCTGGCTAATATCTGCCTGGCAGCCGTCTTTCAGTCAAAACTGGGTGACGCCCAGATACTGAATTACCAGAGAATTCTGGAAAAGGGTGAGTTATTTCATTTAGCCGCTTATAGCCTGATGGCCCTGCTCATGATCATTTACGATGCCATCAGTACCAGGAACCTTTATATCAAAAACCAGCTTAAGTGGATAGCTGGAGGCCTGGGACTGGGAGCCCTGCCTTTTTCTATCTTTTATATTCTCCCTTTCCTGCGAAATGCCCTGCCGTCATCAGCCGGCCAGCTCAGTGTGGTTTTTCAGATTTTTGTGCCGGTCACTCTGGCTTATTCAATTTCCCGTTACCGGTTGATGGACTTTGAGGTCCTGGTTAAAAAGGGCCTGACTTTGATTATTTCCTTCACTTTGATCGCCCTGGTCTATTTTCTGGTCAGCTCTCAAACTGAGTTGTTCTCAGAAAACAGGCTAAATGCCATTTTACTTGGTTTGCTGGCTATCATCCTGGGGGCAACTCTTTTCACTCCTCTATCAGAAATGGTTCAGACTCTGGTTGATCGGGTAATTTACAGGCGAAGTTATGAATACCGACGGACTTTGCTGCTTATTTCGAGCCAGCTAAACCGGGAAAGAGATCTTAACCGCCTGGTCAGCTATCTGGTTGAAACCATATCGAAGGCGCTTTCCCTGAAAAGCCTGGGGCTTTTTCTGGCGCGAGAAGATCGGCCAGACGAGTTTTACCTTCTTCGGGCGGCAGGCGAACCTTATTTGGCTTTGCCTGTTGTGCAGTTAAGCCCGGCCGAAAGTCAGGAGCTGCAAAAGACGGAATTTATATCTTTCTTGCCTGGAACCGAAACGCCGGCCCCGGCTGGTATTTTTACTTCTCTTAAGGATAAAGGGTTCAATAACTTCTTGCCCCTCAAGCTGGAGAACAGAATAATTGGTTTTCTGGCTCTCGGGGATAAGATTGACGGTTCTTTTCTTTCAGGTGAAGACCGGGAACTTCTCCGGACAATTTCGCCTTCGGTTACTTTAGCCCTCGAAAATGCCTATCTCTATAACCAGGAAATTATCCGCTCCCAGGAGCTGCAACGTCTTAAAGATTATAGCGATAACATTATCGAGAGCCTGACCGTGGGCGTGGCTGTTATTGATGAGAGTGGGCTGGTCACCGGCTGGAACCGGGTTCTGGAACAGCAATTTGGCCTGAGCCGTTCCCAGGCTTTGAACCGCCATCTGTCTGAGGTTATTGGTTTAGAGAACTTCCAGGCTATTTTCCCTCCAGAAACCCAGGCAGAATACCAGCTGCTGAGCGAAATTACCCTAACCACCGCCCCCGGCCAGAAAAAAATCTTTGATGTGGCCAGAACACCTTTGCTTGATAACCATTTCCAGGCCTATGGAACCATTATCGTTTTTGAAGATATAACCGAGAAAATCGGGCTGCAGCAGCAAATGGTGACCTCCGAAAAACTGGCTTCTATCGGCTTGCTCTCGGCCGGCGTCGCTCATGAGATAAACACCCCGCTAACCGGTATTTCCAGCTATGTTCAGATACTTCAAAAAAAACTGACTGAAGCTAACTATCTCCAGATCCTGAAAAAGATAGAAGATCAAACTGACCGGGTAAGCAAGATAGTCAAAAACCTGCTGAGTTTTTCCCGCAATCCAGCCGACCAGGCCTTCAACCGGATTGACCTCAAAGAGAGCCTCGAAGAAATTATTTCTCTCATTGACTACCGGCTGAAAAGCTTGAATATTAACCTCTCCCTGGACTTAAAGCCAGTCATCATTTACGCCCAGAGAGAAAGGCTTCAACAGGTTTTTATTAATATTATTCTTAATGCTCTGGATGCTATGCCGGGCGGCGGGCAGCTAACCATCCAGACCAGACAGCAGGAGTCCCGGGCCATAATCAAAATAACCGATACCGGCCTGGGCATCAAGCCTGAACATTTGCCCAGAATTTTTGACCCGTTTTTTACTACCAAAGGAATAGGCAAAGGGACAGGCCTGGGTCTGTCCATCAGCTTTGCCATTGTCAAAGAACACGAAGGACAAATCCTGGTAGACAGCCAGGTTGGTCAGGGGACAACTTTTACCATCATTTTGCCGGCCAACCTGTCTGAAAAAAACTCAAGGCCGGCTAATCCAGGAGGAATTGGTCATGAATGAAAATACTAAAATCACTATTCATGTCATCGATGATGAGCCCATAATTCACGATGTTCTTGGCCAGCTTCTTCAGTCTGAGGGCTACCAGACCGAAATTTCTGCTTCCGGAGAAGAAGCCCTGCCCAAGCTTCAGCACCAGAAATTTGATCTGACGCTTCTTGATCTGTTAATGCCTGGCCTCGATGGCCTGGAGGTCTTAAAGCAGATAAAAAGAATTGACCCGGAGGCTCTGGTGATAATCATCACCGCTTATGCCTCAGTCGAATCAGCTTTGACCGCCATGAAAATGGGAGCCTATGATTATATTCAGAAGCCGTTTAAGAATGACGAACTCCTGATGACTATTTCCCGGGCTCTGGAGCATCGCCGCTTACAACTCGAGAATCTCAGGCTGCAGGATGAACTGAAAAAGAAATTCAGCTTTGAAAATATCATCGGTAAGAGCCGGCCGATGTTAAATGTTTTTGAACTTATTAAGGCGGCTGCTCCGACCCGCTCGACCCTGCTAATTCAAGGTGAAAGCGGGACGGGAAAAGAATTGGTAGCCAGAGCTATCCATACCAATTCAGACCGGGCTGGCCATCCGTTTGTCGTGGTCAACAGCGGATCGCTCCCGCCCGATCTTCTGGAAAGCCATCTTTTTGGTCATGTCAAGGGAGCTTTCACCGGAGCTGTGGCTGACAAAAAGGGGCTATTTGAAGCTGCTGACCGCGGAACAATATTCTTTGACGAAATCTCTTCTATCAGCCTTGAAACTCAGGTCAAGTTGCTGCGGGTCATGCAGGACAGGGAGTTTATGCGCCTGGGCGGAACCAAAACCATCAAAGTTGATGTTAGAATTATTGCCGCCACCAACACCGACCTGGAAGAACTGATCGAACAAAAGGCTTTTCGTAAGGATCTTTATTACCGGCTGAATGTCATCAAAATTGAACTGCCTCCGCTCCGGGCCAGAAAAGAAGACATTCCCCTTCTGGTCAGGCATTTCATAGACATCTACAAACAGGAAAATAATAAAGAAATTGAAGGGGTCAACGAAGAAGTGATGAAAATCCTGATGGATTATAACTGGCCGGGAAATGTCCGCGAGCTGGAAAATGTGCTGGAGCGGGCGGTGGTTTTGAACCAGTCAAAGATAATAACCAGAGAAGCCTTGCCAGCTTTTTTGACTGATGGCAGCCGGTCAGCTTTCAAGGAACTGGGAGAGGATAGCCTGAATTTTAAGCAACGGACACTCGACTATCAGAAACAGCTTATTTTAACGGCTCTGAAAAAATCAAATGGCATCCAGAAACAAGCAGCCAGCCTGCTCGGCTTAAAACCGACCACCCTGAATGAAATGATCAAGCGCCTGAAAATTGATATCGAATCAGCCTGAAAACGGGCGGGACAATATCTATTTTATTTTAAAATGTCCCGGGATACGGTGACCGGGATTAATTTCTATTCCTTTTAGCTGACCGGGAATCTGGAGTTCAAAGACCTGTTCCTGATTTTCAATTCTTAGTATTCTAACCAGGCTGTCTTGATCCGTTTTGAGAATAACGACCAGAGGGAAAAGAACCGGTCTTGTGATCTGCCTGACTGATAGCTCCAGCCTGGTTTGATCCTTGTCTTTCGATATTTTTTTCTTAATTTCAACTTCAGGCAAAGCTTCTGAATCAAACCAGTCATGAAAGAACTGTCCCCAATCCTGACCGGAAGTCCTCTCCAGAGCTAAGCGAAAATCCGACGTCCGGACAGGCTTAAAAAGATTTTGTTGATAAAAAGTTTTTAAGCTTTGATAGAAAAGTTCCTCGCCCAGCAGATCTTTGAGCATGAACAGAGCCAGGGCGGCCTTATCGTAAACAATCGCCTGATAACCGGTGAAATCAAGGTGGCTTAATCTCAGGCCGAGAGTTACCGGGCCAAGACCTGATTTTTTGCTTACCCACTTTGATATTTTCTTCTGCATCTCTTCACCGGCTTTTTGACCGTATTTTTGCTGGAGATAGAGGATAGCTGAAAATTGCGACAGCCCTTCAGTCAGCCAGTTATCGCGATAAGTGCCATAGGTCAGGCCGTGACCCCACCACTGATGAGCTATCTCATGGGCCAGATAATAGCCTGGCCAATAGGACAGATCGACCGGATTGTCCGCCCGAACCCTTAACTTACCCGGCCCCCGGCTGTCAGGTTCTTCATTCAAAACGACATAGCCAGGCGGAGAGACTCCCCCGCCAGTTAGCCAGAATCTCTGAACGATTGATAGTTGTTCATAGGGGAAATCACCAAACAAGTTTTGATAAAATTCAAGAATTTTCCCGGCCTCTTCCAGCAAAGCCCCATTTTTAGCTGGCCCGTCTTTGGCAGCCAAATATTCAAGTCCGATCCGGCCGGTTATTTTTCGCTCCGGTTTGAAATGCCCAGCCAAAAAGCTTAGATATTTTACCGGCCTCCGGCTTTCATAAATATAAACATAACTGCCAGGCCAGGCCTGGCCTGACCAGCCAGGCTGACCGGTTAACAGCTGTTTGGCTACCAGCTGACCGGAAGCCAGGGCATAATAATCATCAGGAACATAAAGTTTCAAATTAAAAGTAAAATACTTTTCGGTGGCCGGAGCCGGGTACCAGTCTGAGGAAGAGGTAAACAAATAACTGTCCCTGATGTCCTGGGGCTCAGCATAATACTGACCTAACCCTTGAGAAGTTATAATATCAGTCTGAGGCGGAGGAGGCACAATCTGACCTTCATAAAATATATGGAGATTAACTCTCTGGCCTTTAGCTGATTTTTCGGCCAGATAGATATAAAGGAATTTTCTCAACCGGTCGCGGGTGTAATAAAGCTGCCTATTCTGATCATCAACAATCTGCTTGACTTGAAGTTCAGGATTGAGTCTCAACTGCAGGCCATCCAGTTCATCAATAACTGAAAGCAAGGTCAAGCCAGCCCGGGCCGACATCAGATGATTAGCTGGCCCATAGCTGGCTTCAAGCTGATAACTTTCGATTTTGTATTTTTCTTCAAACCTGACAAACATTCTTTTCAACCCTGGCTCTTCCTTCGCCGGAGAATAGCTGTTCAGCAGCCGGTTCTGCTTTCGATCCAGAAAAATAATTTCTTCCTCAGAAAAAGGAGAATAAACATAGGTAAATTCGCCTTTCCGGCCAGCCTGCATTTCTATGACTGTTTCATCTGATTGAGGCAAAAAGGTCAGCAAGTCTCCGGTGATGGAATTCTCAACAGTAAAAGACCTGGGATAATTCCGGGCAAAGATGGAAGCAGCCAGATCAGTCTCAGCCTGACGCTCGGCCGGCTTTTGAGACCGGGCGACAATTTCATATTTCAAATTAGCCTGAAAGAAACCGGGCGAACCCCGGGCATAAAGCGAAGATATTTCAGCTTCAAAAAAAGGTTTCTTAAATCTTTTCCGGAGTTGATTCTTTTCAATTTCATCTGAAGGTTCAAATTTTACCTGGCCGCGACCGATGATGATCAGGGCGGTATTGGTTTCTGGCAGGTTATCAAGAAAAACATGGGCCTGACTGAAATTAATCATCAGGTCTTTTTGAGTCAAGCTAAGGTCCTTAACCAGAAAATTACCCTTCCCCGGAAAGCGCAAGCGATAAAGCCTCGAACTGCTCCGGCTGACTCTCTTGTCAGTAATTATCAGGCCGGAAGCCTCCAGCCGGTAAGTTACCTGCCAGACCTCAATCAGAGCTGAATATTCGTTCTGAAAGACCGCCTGGAAAAAAGCCCGGCTTTGATTACCGGCTTCCGAACTCTGGCCAGCAAAGAAAATTGAAACCGAATCAAGGCCATCTGTTTCGAAACGTTCTATCAGCTTTTCCCTTTCCTGCGGGCGAAGTTCCAGACTGAATAGATTTAAATAATCTTCAAACTGGCGGTTCTCAAGATAGATCTTGATTGGTTTAAGATAGGCCGGGAAATCAGGCTGGACTGAAGTAGAACCTGTCTGGAATAAAAAAATCAGGCCGGCTATTAAGCTCAGGGTGCCGATAGCCTTTTTTACCCCAATAGGACCTCCTCTATTAATAGTATAGCTGAGGAAGACCGGTTAACACACTATCCCTAAAGCAATTTTTATGCCAATCAGCAGGTAGTAGCGGGGTCAATAGAAAATAAAGTTAGAGACCGGCCAGGGGAACCTGATTTCCAATCTTCCCTCTCAGCCCGCTCAACTGGCCATCAGTTAAGATTAGACGGCTTAAATGATCAAAAACTTTACAAGTGGCAAAAAATGTTTACAGGCCAGATTGAGATTTCGATCCTTCTTTCTCTCTTTTCTCTTTTTTCAGGTATTCTTCCCAGGTGACAAAGCTGTGATAGAAAATAGCATCCCCTTCATCAATTCCCCGGGTAATTTCAGTAATATGGGAAGTGGTGGCCCCGAAGGCTTCGACGGCATAAATGACTGCTTTCTCGGGGTCACTATTATTGCCGCAGGTATAAATATCAAGCGCTCCATATCTCATTTCCGGCCAGGTATGGGTAGAAATATGAGATTCGGAAATCACCACCACGCCGCTTACCCCATTGGGTGGAAATTTGCTGAAAGAAATCGCCCAGACCTGCGAACCGGCAATTTCAGCTGCCTTGACCAGAATCTGCTGAACTTTTTCGACACTGCCGATTATTTTTGGATCGCAGCCTGAGGCTTCAACAATATAATGATGGCCAATGGTGGAATGTAACTCTTTGGTCATTCAATTCCTCCATCCTAAATTGACACCCTGATTATGGCACATCTGTTTTTCCTGTCAACAATTTTCACTGGTCGGGTTAAAGCGGCAATCTTGGCTCATTTTTGACCACATTCAGAACCAGATGGGTATCAGTCCGGTCGATGTATTTAAGAGATAGAATCTTTTTGACAAATTGATTCAAATCCTCCCGGTTAGCAAAGCAACCGATCAAAACCGAATCCCAGTCACCGGTGACATCAAAGACAGCCATGACCCGCCGGTCCAGGGCAATTTTTTTTTGCGTTTCCAGTAATTTGCCCTGAGAGATGCGGAGATTGATAACAGCCATCAGGCTAAAACCAAAATATTCGGGGTTAAGAAGAGGGATATAGCCTTTGATCACCCCGTTCTTTTCCAGCCTTTTAATGGTTTTAATGACGGCCGTAACTGATAAGCCAGTTTCCCTGGCTATTTCCCGGTAGCTCTGCCTGGCCTTCTGGTTAAGACTGCTGACAATTTGAAGCTCGGTCTTATTCATTATTTTCCCTCCAGCCTGGGTTTAAACTTCTGTAGTTGACAAACGTCATTTTTTATCTAAAATAAGTTTAAATATTTATCCTATTTTCGCCATTTTTATTATTATTATACTAAATATTAGGAAGAAAGGAAAAGGGAAATGACAGGAAAACAAGCTGAGCCTTATGGGCTGACCACTGAACAGGAAGTGCTGGAGGTAATAAATAATCCAGCTCAGAAGATCGAATTTGTCAGAATCATGTTTCCTGACATTCTTGGCCGGCCAATGGATTTTTCCATACCCAGCTCGGAATTGGAGCGGGCCTTTTCAGAGGGAAAAGGCTTTGACGGCTCTTCCGTCGAAGGTTTCGTCCGGATTGAAGAAAGTGACCTGGTCATCGTGCCAGAAGCCAGAACCTTCCGTCTTTTCCCCTGGACTTATAGTGGCTTTGATGGTCAGACCAGCTGGCGAGAAGCCATTATGTTCGGGGATATTTACACACCCGATCACAACCATTATAGCGGGGATAGCCGGTTTATCCTCAAGAAGATGCTTTCCAAGGCCAGAGAGGATTTTGACTTTGAAGATTTTAAATGCGGGCCGGAAATGGAATTTTTTATTTTCCCTGATGACCAGCAGCCAGTTCCAACTGATGCCGGCGAGTATTTCTTTGCTGGCCGCCACGGCGAGATCAGAAAGGAGATCCAGCTTCTCCTCAAAAAAATGGGCATTGAATCAGAATATGACCATCATGAAGTTGCTCACGGGCAGCATGAAATTGACCTTCGTTATGATAGCGCCCTGGATATAGCCGATAAAGTCATGATTTTCCGCTATATGACCAAAAAAGTGGCCAGAATGCACAATCTTTATGCCACTTTTATGCCGAAACCGGTTAATGGCCAGAATGGAAGCGGAATGCATGTTCACCAATCCCTGTGGCGCCATGGACATAATGCTTTCTTTGATCAAGACTCAAAATATCATCTTTCAGTTGAAGCCCAGCATTATATAGCCGGTATCATGTTTCATGCCAGGGAAATCTGCCCGGTTTTCAGCCAGTGGGTCAATTCCTATAAAAGATTGATTGAAGGCTACGAAGCCCCGGTTTATATAGCCTGGGGGCAGAAAAACCGGTCAGCCTATATCCGCGTGCCTGAATACCAGCCGGGAAAAGAAAAAGCGACCAGAATTGAACTGCGCTCCCCTGACCCCGGCTGTAATGTCTATCTGGCCATGGCGATGATGCTGGCTGCCGGCCTGGATGGCCTCAAAAATAAAATCCAGCTGCCTTTACCGGTAGAAGAAAACATTTACCGGTTGAGTGCCAGCAAACAGAAGAAAGCAGGTATCCAGGTCCTGCCCAGGAATTTACAGGAAGGCCTGAAACTGGTTGAAAAAAGCCAGCTGGCTAAGGAAACCCTGGGTGAGCACCTTTTTGAGAAATTTCTGGCCAACAAACAGAAGGAAATTGACGATTATCAAAAGAATGTGCCTGAAGAATATGACCGGCAGGTCAGTCCTTACGAAATAAAAAGATATCTGCCCATGCTCTGAGCTATCCGGTTACTGGCTGAAAAATCTCTGGCTTTCTAGCAAAATTTACCGTCCCGGCTGATTCATTCCATAGACTTTGGGCCGGCGGTTATGGTATAAGAATAGAAACATAGAAAGTTAATTAAGAATATAAAATGATAATCAGTATCGTCAGTTTTGTTATTTTGCTTTTTTGTATCACCATTCACGAGGCTTCCCACGGCTGGGCGGCCAATAAACTTGGTGATCCAACCGCCATGGCGGCTGGCCGGGTAACCTTGAACCCGGTAGCTCATATCGATTTGTTCGGGACAATTATCCTACCCTTGCTACTGGCTCTCTTTCGGGCTCCAGTCTTTGGCTGGGCTAAACCGGTGCCGGTTAACCCCCGCTTTCTCAAAAATCCCAGGCGAGACGGCTTCTGGATTTCGCTGGCCGGACCGGCAGCTAACCTCCTGGCCGCGATTGTTTCGTTGTTATTAATCCTCCTCCTTAAAGTTATCAGTCCGGTTACCACGGCCGCCCTGTACGATTTTCTAACTTCAAGCCAGAGCCTGCCGCACGGCCTGCAACCGTTGCAGGGCTTGTTAATCATCCTGTTCTATCTGGTTTTGATTAACACTTATCTGGCTGTTTTTAACCTTATTCCGATCTATCCCCTGGACGGTAGCGGGGTTCTGGAAGGCTTACTGCCAGACCGGCTGGCTGACCAGTATTCCCGCCTTCAACCTTTTGGCTTTTTTATCGTGATTATCCTGATTTCAGTCGGTTTCCTCGACCTGGTTATCAGACCTTTACAAATCTTTATTCTCGGTTTAATCTTTTTTTAAACAGGATGATAGAGTGGGTCAGATGAAGAAAAAAATAGTCTTCAGCGGGATGAGGCCGACGGGAGCGCTTCATCTCGGCAACTATGTTGGTGCCCTCAGAAACTGGGTCAGGCTGCAGGACACCCATCATTGCTTTTTTGGCATTGTTCCCTGGCATGCCTTGAGTTCCGAATATCTGAATCCAAAAGTAATAAAGGACTATACTTTTGAGGTCGCTCTTGACTGGCTGGCCGCTGGCCTGGATCCTCAAAAATCAGTTCTCCTGATCCAATCGGAAGTTAAAGAGCACGCCGAACTTCATCTTCTGCTGTCAATGATCACACCCCTACCCTGGCTGGAAAGAGTTCCAACCTTTAAAGAGCAACAACAGGAGCTTCAGGATAGGGATTTGAATACTTATGGTTTTCTGGGTTATCCCATGTTGCAGACGGCTGATATTATCCTCTACAAAGCCGAGGTCGTTCCGGTCGGAGAAGATCAGGCTTTCCATATCGAGCTGGCCAGAGAGGTCGTCCGGCGTTTTAACCGTTTATATGGCGAAGTTTTCCCCGAACCCCAGATCCTGCTGACCGAAGTGCCAAAATTAGCCGGAACTGACGGGCGGAAGATGAGTAAATCCTATGGCAATGCTATTTATCTTAAAGATTCCCCCGAAACCATCAAAAAAAAGATTTCGCCGATGGTAACTGATACCAGGAGAAAACGGCGGACAGACCCAGGCGAACCTGATGATTGCCCGGTTTTTACTCTCCACAAGGCTTTTGTCACAGAAGCTAAACGCCAGGAATTAGCTGCTGGCTGCCGGACAGCTTCTATCGGCTGTCTGGAATGCAAAAAAGTCGTGATCGAAGCTCTGATCAACGACTTTGAAACTTTCAGACAAAAAAGACATTATTTTAATAAACACCCGGACGAGGTCTGGACTATCTTTGATGAAGGTAGCGACAGGGCCAGAGAAGTCGCCCGGCAGACGATGGAAGAAGTCAGGCAGGTTCTGGGCCTGGATTTTCCAACCGGCCGCCAATAGTAAGGAAAACAGGATGGAGCAAGAAAACCGCGATTGGCCCCTTAGGGCCGAAGAAGTTGAAGACAGCCAGCCAGCAGCGGGCGATGATTACCAGGTCAAACTCGAATTTTTTGAAGGCCCGCTGGATCTCTTATTATTTTTAATCCGCAAAAAGAAAATTGATATAAACGATATTCCGATGGCAGTCATTACCAGAGATTATCTGGATTACCTGGAAAAGAAGGATCAGATTAACCTCGACCGCGAAGCCGAATTTTTGTTTATTGCCTCCCTGCTGATTTATATTAAATCTCAGATGCTTTTGCCCCGCGAACAGGAGGCTTTAGCTGAGGATGATCCCAGGCAGCAGCTGGTTGACCGGCTGCTTGAATTTCAAAAAATCAAGGTAGCCTCTTCCCTGCTGAGAGAAAAGGAAGAGGTCGAACTCCAGCGCTGGAAAAGGACTTTCCGCCCGCCGCTGGAAAAACCAGACGAGCTGGAACTGCTGGAGGTTAGCCTGTTCGATCTGGCCGAGACTTTCTTCCTGATCATGAAAAGAAGAGAGAGGGAAAATCTCAGGATAATTAAAGGAAAAGATGTTTCAGTTGAAGAAAAGCTTAAAGAAATAACTGATTACCTGGGAAAAAACGGCTCCATGGATTTTCTTGATTATTTTTCTTCTCAGGACAGCCTGGAAGAAGCGCTGGTTTCTTTTTTCTGTCTGCTGGAGCTGGTCAAGAATCATCTGGTAGTAGCTGTTCAGGAAGAGCTTTTCCAGACGATCAGAGTCTGGTTAAGAAAAGATAAAACTCATCACCAGCTTCATGGACCAAGTCATGAATGATCAATTGAAAGCTATTCTGGAAGTTCTCATTTTCCTGTCTCAGGAACCATTAACCCCGGACAAAATTAAGGAAGTTCTGGGAGAAGTGCCGGAGGAAGAATTTCAGGCCGCTCTCCAGGCCTTGTCGGCTGACTTTGAGCAGGCCGGACACGGAATTCAGATTGTCCAGGCCGGCGGCGGCTATCTGTTTACCACTAAACCGGAGCATGATCAGTGGGTCAGAAGGTTATTACAGATAGAAAAGAAAACCAGGCTGTCCATGGCCGGGCTCGAGACGCTGAGTGTTATTGCCTATCACCAGCCGGTGACCCAGGCTGAAGTCTCGGCTATCCGCGGGGTAGATTCGACTTATTCGATTAAAAGCCTGCTGCAAAAAAAGTTAATTAAAATCGTTGGCCGGAAAAAAGCCCCGGGCAATCCGCTGGTTTACCGGACCAGTGAAAAGTTCCTGGAATATTTTGGCCTGAACAGCCTGGATGACTTGCCTAAGGAAGAAGAAATCGCTAAAATTTTAGAAGAGGAAAAACAAACCATTTCTTAGCTCTAACTAAAGATATTACCGGTATTTAGGGTTGACAAAGGGTTCTTACTTTTATAGTATTAGAGGCTATTCTTCAGTTATAGTATTCAATGGAAATCATTATCGCCAGAAATAGCGGTTTTTGTTATGGAGTGAAAAGAGCTTTGCGCCTGACCAGCGAAACTGCCAAGAAAAATCAATCAAGAATTTTTACCTGGGGTGAGCTTATTCATAATCCTGAGGTTATTTCTGACCTGAAAAAAAGAGGCATTAAAATTACTACTTCCCTGTCCAGGCTCAAGCCAGGTGATACCGTCATTATCCGCAGCCATGGCATTTCACCCGCAGTTTACCGGGCTCTCCAGAAAAAGAAAATAAACCTGGTGGATGCCACCTGTCCCAAAGTCAAAGACATCCAGAAAAAAGTTGAACAGCTCAGCCGGGCCAAAAGTGAAATCATAATAGTCGGCAACTGTCATCATCCTGAGATCCAGGGATTGCTCGGTTACGGTCAACATCAGGCTGTGGTCGTAGAAAATGAAGAGCAGGCTAAAGCCCTGCCTTTCAAGAAAAAAAGAGCTGTTCTGGCCCAATCTACCCAGGATATGCAGCTTTTCGGGAAAATTGTGGCCATTCTGACTGAAAAAACCGAAGAACTTTCAGTTTATAACACTATCTGCCAGTCAACCAGGGTCCGGCAGGAAGCTACTGCTGAACTGGCCAGCCAGGTTGAAGCTCTGATTATTGTTGGCGGGAAAAATAGTTCTAATACCAACCGGCTATATGAGATTTCCCGCCGGAAACAGATCAGGACTTATTTTATTGAATCACCCGAAGAATTAACTCCCGACATGACTCGGGAAGCAAAAATAATAGGGATCTCAGGAGGGGCTTCCACTCCGCCTGAGGTCATCAGAAAAACTGTTCTGGCTATCAATAATAGCTGCCAGCAGAATTAACATCAGGAGAAAGTGACCGATGACTGAGACCAAAAAGAACACCAAAGCCGATGATCAAATGACTGATGAAGATTATGAACGGCTGCTTGATCAGTACCACCTGTCTGATCAGGAGCTAAGTGCCGGAACAGTCGTTAAGGGCCGGGTAGTCAAAAAGGCTCCTGGCTATTTACTGCTGGACATCGGGCATAAAACAGAAGGGGCGATTCCTGTTGAGGATTTCCGCAATCCAAAAGAATTTGAAGAAATTAAGGTTGGCAGCGAAATTGAAGCCTTGCTGGAAAAATCAAGACCCCAGGATGGTTATTACCTCCTGTCTAAAAAGAAAGCTGATATTCAACGGGCTCTGGAACACCTCGAAACAGCTTACCGGACTGGCAACTGGGTGACCGGCCAGGTCATAGCTAAAACCAAAAATGGCTATATGGTTGATGTTGGCCTGCCGGCTTTCTTACCTCTGGCCCATGCCGATCTTAGACCGCTCAAAGACCCCGATTCACTTCTCGGCCAGACTCTTAAATTTAAAATCATGAAATATAACGGGAATGATGAAGACGTAGTTTTATCCCGGAAACTCTTGTTGCAGGACGAAAGGGAAAGAAAAAAACGTCGGGTCTTCAGCCATCTGGTCAAAGGGGAAAAAGTAAAAGGCGTGGTCAGATCATTGACCAGTTTCGGGGCTTTTATTGATCTGGGTGGAATAGAAGGCTTGCTGCACATCTCAGATATGAGCTGGGGAAAAATCAACCGGCCCTCCGAACTGTTTGAGATTGGCCAGGAAGTAGAAGTGGTTGTCCTCGATTTTAATGAGAACGAGGAAAAAATATCCTTAGGCTATAAGCAGCTGACTCCTGATCCCTGGTTGAGTGTTGAAAAAAAATACGGGCCAGGAACCAGAGTGACCGGCCGGGTGGTCAGCCTGACTGATTTTGGGGCTTTTGTCGAGCTGGAAAAGGGAGTGGAAGGACTGGTTCATATCTCTGATCTCACCTGGTCCAAAAAAATGGTCCACCCCAAAAAAGTCCTGACCGTTGGCCAGCAGGTGACAGTTCAAGTGCTGGAGGTCAATCCCCAAACGCACCGGATTTCTCTCGGACTGAAACAGGCATCACCTCACCCCCTTGAACTTTTTGCTCAAAAACACAACCCGGGAGCCAGGCTCAAAGGAAAAATCACCAGTCTGACTGATTTCGGAGCCTTTGTCCAGGTTGACAAGGATATCGAAGGCCTCGTTCATATCTCTGATATTAGCTGGGAAAAAATAAAACACCCATCTGAAAAACTAAAAGCAGGTGAAGAAATTGAAGTTGTTTTACTTAACGTTGATCTCGAAAAACAAAAAGTTTCCCTGGGCCTAAAACAGCTGGCAGGCGATATCTGGGAGGACTTTTTCTCCAGGCAAAAGGTTGGAGATCTGGTCAAAGTGAAAATTGTCAGAATTACTAATTTCGGTCTGTTTGCTGAAATAGTCCCTGGAATTGAAGGGGTGGTCTTTAATTCTGAGCTGGACGATAACCGGATTGAAAACCCGGCTGAGGTTTTCCAGATCGGCGAGGAAAGAATGGCTAAGATCATTAAGCTCAATCCTCAGGGCAGAAAGATCAGTTTGAGTTTCCGCCAGGCCCAGATGGAACAACAAAAGAAAGAATTTCAAAAATATATGGAAGGACAGAGTGACCGGTTGACTCTCGGCGATCTGTTAAAAGAGCAGCTCAAGAATCTGTCTACCAAGGATAACCGCAAAAAGGAGGGCGAATCATGATTAAGGCCGACCTGGTTGATTCCGTTGCCCGTGAACTTAATATTTCCAAGCAGGAAGCTGAAGCGGGCGTCAATCTTTTTTTTGACGTGATCAAGGAGGCCATCCTGCAGGGCGAAGAAATCGAAATCCGCGGTTTTGGCAGTTTCCGTTTCAGGCAGCGGGCTCCCAGAGCTGGTAGAAATCCGAGAACAGGTGAACTGGTTAAAGTCCCGCCGAAAAAAGTCCTGTATTTTAAACCTTCGAAACTTCTAAGGGAAGCTCTGAACCGCCTGAAAAAATAATGGTTATGAAATACTGCACCGCTCCCTGGAGACAGGCTTATGTCCAAAAGACAATCAAGATGAAGGGTTGCGTCTTCTGTCAGGCGTTAAAGCAAAAAGATGACGAGCAAGCCCTGATTCTTTACCGCGGCAAATACAATTTTGTTCTGGTTAACCGTTTCCCTTACACCACCGGGCACCTGATGATTGCCCCTTACCGTCATCTGGCCAGTCTGGACAGGGCTCCAGCTGAAATTCTGGAAGAAGCTGCCCGGCTGGTGCCAGTGGCACTCCAGATCTTAAAAAAGGCTTACCGGCCCCAGGGCTTTAACCTCGGGATGAATCTCGGCCAGAGCGCCGGAGCGGGTGTGACCGGTCATTTTCATCTCCATCTTGTTCCTCGCTGGCCAGGGGATTCCAATTTCATGCCAATTATTGGAGAAACCCGGGTCTTTTGTGAAGATCTGCAGACTATTTACCATCGTCTAAAACCTTATTTTGCCCGTGAAGAAAAGAAACAGGAGAAATAAACCATGCTCAAGACTATGCGAAAGAATCTAAAATCCCTGAGCCCTATCCTCTGGATTATTATCGCCACTTTTGTCATAGCTATTTTTGCTGTCTGGGGAGGCGCCGGACGTTTGGGAGAATCAAAACAAGCTAATTCTATAATTAAGGTTGGGAGCCATGAATTGACTGCCCAGGAATTCGCCCAGATTCTTCAGCAGCGGATTACCGGTATGAAAAACCAGTATCCTGATCTCAAAGCTGATCTGATCCGTCAATTAAACCTGCCCCAGCAAATGTTGCAGCAATTAGTTCAACAATATCTTCTGCTTGATATTGCCAGGCAAATGGGGCTTAAAGCCAGCGATGAGGAAATCCGGCTGAAGATTGTCTCCTATCCAGTCTTCCAGCGGGAGGGACAATTCGTCGGCTTTAAAGAATACCAGCAAATTCTTGACTGGAATCATATTGCTGTTGACAGGTTTGAGCAGAGCCTGGCTGAAGAAATTCTCCTGGAAAAAGTTACCAGGCTGCTGACTGCCGGGTGCGCTGTCAGTGAAACCGAGGTCTGGGAAAATTATAAAAATCAAAACGACAGTGCCAAGATTGAATATCTGGTAGCGACCATTGACAAAATCCAGTTAGACTCCACTCCTTCTGAACCAGAGCTCCTGAGTTACTTCGAGAAAAATAAACAGAAATACCGGGTGCCCGAAAGGCGCCAGGGCAAATATGTCTTTCTGAAGACAGATGATCTGAAAAAAGAGATGACTATTTCAGATGCTGAGATTGAAAAATATTACAAAGATAACATAAATCAGTTCAAAGAACCGGCTAAGATCAAGGTTAGCCGGATTTACCTGCCTTATGCTGAGGCCGACAAGCAGCAGATTTTGAACCAGGGCGAACAGCTAAAAACCAGGCTTGACGCTGGCGAAGATTTCGGCCAGTTAGCCCGGACTTACTCCAAGGACGACAAAGCCAGTAATGGCGGCGATTGGGGTTACTATGACTGGCAAAACCTGTCACCGGCTGAGATTCAGGCCGCTAACCAGCTCGAACCGGGGCAACTCTCCCAGGTAATTGACTTAGGGCAGGCGGTGGCTATCCTTAAAGTCACTGAAAAAATGCCTGAAATTACCAGATCTCTGGCCGAAGTCAAGGCCATGATCCAGAATCAACTCATGGAAGACAAAGCCCGGGACAAGGCTTCGCAGCGGATGGACAACCTGGCTAAGGTGGCTAAAAAAGCCAAAAAGCTGGAGGAGGCAGCCAGAAGAGAAGGATTAAGCCTTCAGGACACCGGCTGGCTTAAAAATGGCGACCCGCTGGCAGCTGTTGATTCATCCGGAGCCATCAGCCAGGTCCTCTTTGAACTCAAGGAAGGCGAAATCTCATCGCCTGTTTTTACCTATGAAGGCGTGGCCGTAGTTCAATTTACCCAGAAAGATCCAGAGCATCAGGCCAGTCTGGATGAGGTTAAAGGTCAAGTCAGTGAGGATTTAATTAAGGAGAAAAAGGTGGAGCTGGCCAAAGCCAAACTCAATTCTATCCGTTTTTCTCAAGAGGCTAACTGGGAAGAGCTGGCCAAAAAAGATGGTCTTGAATATAAAAGAGTAGAAACCTATAAGCACGGACAGTACCTCAGCCTGATAGATGAGCCGGCTGAAGTTGAGCGTCTGGTTTTCTCTTTACCGGTCAATCAGGCCAGCGAGCCGGTAGCTGTCGGCAATGGTTATGCAGTGGTCAGAACCCTCGAAAGGAAAGAAGTCACCAGAGAGGATTTTGAAAAAGTGAAGGGCGAGGAAATGGCCAAAGCTTTGAGCGATGCCCAGGAAATGTTTATTTATAGCTACCTCCAAAAGGCTATCCAGGAAAGGAAGATCCAGGTAAATTACCAATTGTTCAGTCAAACAGCTGATGAAGTCTTGAACCGCTTTGGCGAGTAAAAACAGAAAGATTTAATTCCATCTGTCAATAGACTGAAAATTTGGCAAAAAAGGAGGGCCAATGGAGCAGAGAAGAGAAACCCTGCCGCCTGAGGCTTATCGTCAGCTGGCTCCTGGAGAAAAATACCGGCCGCTGGTTCCCCCCGAAAAGATAATTCCTGAAGTTACCACCCGGTCCGTTCTCTGGGGCCTGGTAATGGCTCTGTTCTTTACTTTTTCCATGGCCTATCTTGGCCTCAAAGTTGGCACGGTGCCGGAAGCGGCTATTCCTATTGCCATCTTAGCCGTCGGCCTCGGCTACACTTATTCCAGAAAAAATACCATCCTGGAAAATGTCATTATTCAGTCGATTGGAGCAGCTTCCGGGGCCCTGGTGGCCGGAGCTATTTTTACCATTCCAGCCCTGTTTATCATTGGTTTGCCCATTAATATTTTTAAGATTTTCTTGTCGACTTTCCTGGGCGGCTGCCTGGGAATTTTGTTCCTCATTCCCCTCCGGCGTTATTTCTGTGTTGAACAACACGGGAAACTCCCCTTCCCTGAAGCTACTGCTACAACTGAGATTCTGGTCTCGAGCGAGGGCGGTAAAGACCAGGCTAAGCCTTTGATCCTGGGCGTGTTAGTGGCCAGCCTGTATGAATTCCTGGCCATCGGGGTCAGGCTGTGGAATGAAGTTATAACTTTCCGGTTTATTCCCTTTATGGACAGGCTGGCTGATAAAACCAGAATGGTTCTAAAGGTAGATGCCCTGTCCGCTTTTCTGGGCCTTGGCTATGTTATCGGCTTCCGTTACAATGCCATCATCGTCGCCGGTGGCCTGTTGTCTCATTTTGCCTTCATTCCAGTTATCTGGTTTCTGGGCCAGCATTTCCCGCAGGCAATCTATCCTGGCACCCTTCCTATCGGTCAGATGTCCGAAGTCCAGATCTTTAATACTTATGTCCGGAATATTGGCATCGGGGCCATTTTTATGGCCGGGGTGATCAGCATTATCAAATCAATGCCAATTATGGTCAAGTCCTTTTCCTTAGGCTTTAAAGAAATTCTCAAAGGCAGAAAGTCAGGAGAAGCCAGTGAACGCCCCAGGACTGACCGTGATCTGAAAATGTCAACAATTATCATTGGCCTGGGGCTGACGGCAGTTGCTCTCTTTTTCTACTTCCTCTGGATATCCAATCTAAAATTTGCCCTGATTGGGGTGGTTATTTGCTTTCTGCTATCTTTTCTCTTTACTACCGTGGCCGCTAATGCCATTGCCATTGTCGGGACCAACCCGGTTTCAGGCATGACCCTGATCACCATCATCCTGTCCAGCGTGCTTTTAATCGGGGCTGGACTATCAGGACCGGAAGGAATGGCCGTAGCCTTACTCATCGGGGCGGTGGTTTGCACGGCCTTATCAGTATCGGGCAGCTTTATTACTGATCTGAAGATTGGCTACTGGATTGGGTCTACTCCCCGAAATCAGGAAAGGTTCAAATTCGCCGGTATTCTGGTCTCGGCCCTGACCGTTGGGATTGCCATTTTTATTCTGGATCAGGCTTTTTCTTTCCAGAGTGGAACCTTAGCCGCCCCCCAGGCTAATCTGATGGCCGCAGTTATTAAATCCATGATGTCCAGAGAACCGGTTACCTGGCTGCTTTACGGGGTGGGGGTGGCGGTGGCCCTGGTGGCTGAATTATCTGCAATTCCGCCGCTGCCTCTGGCCCTGGGTATGTATTTGCCGCTCCATTTGACCACTCCTTTGCTGGTTGGCGGTTTTCTATCACACCTGGTTAAGCATTCGACCAGGGATAAAGAACTGGCTGAAAGAAGACATAACCGGGGCACTTTAATTTCCTCTGGTTTCATTGCCGGAGGAGCCCTGATGGGCATCGTTCTGGCTGTTCTCAAGCTGACAAAACTTGACCATTATATCAGCCTGGGTATCCCGATGGTGCTGGAAAATGGTAAATGGGTTGATGGCCAGCCAGCCGGCTGGTTTGCCCAGTATGGCGAGCTTATCAGCCTGGTGGTCTTCATTTTGCTGATAGCTTTCGTCTACCGGGAAGCAAAGAAAGAAAAATAATTAACAGAAAGGAAAGTTAAGATGAAAGCCAATAAACTTTATCAGGCAGCCGAAAGGGCCATTATCCAATCACTTAAAATAAAGGCTGGAGAAAATTTTCTGCTGGTCACTGACCGGCAAAAAATGGAAATAGCCGAAGCTCTGGCTTTTTACGCCAAAAAAACCGGAGCCGAAACAACCACCTACCTGATGACCGAGAGTCTGCGGCCCATTACCGGCCCAACCAAACTCTTCAAACTTTTAACTGAAAAAGCTCAGGTCATCGTCTATCTGCTTGAGAGCAGAATTGAGGAAAAACCGTTCCGGAGTTTTATGGTCAGCCAGGGGAGAAAATACGGCCGGATATGTATGATGCCCGGTATTACCAGGGACATGATGGAAAGGCTGGTCAATATTGACTTTACCAAAATGAATGCCTTTACCAATAAAGTTATCCGGGCCATGAAAGATGCGGAACGGGTAATAATTGAGAACGAAGACGGGACCCACATCAGTTTCAGCGTCAAGGGGCGCAGATGGGATAACGATAATGGCGATATCAGTAAAAAGGGCCAGCACGGAAACCTGCCCGCCGGCGAAGCCTTTACCTGCCCGGTGGAAGAGACCTTCAGCGGAAAACTGGTCATCAGTTTGATTGATGACAAAGTTGGCCGGGGTGAAATGGAATTTAAAGAAGGCCGGCTCGTCCGCTATAAGGGCAAAGGAATTGAAGCTATAGTCAAAAATATTGGCTCTGATCAAACTGGCCTGATGATCGGCGAATTCGGGATTGGCACCAATCCCGGAGCCCGGATCTGTCCCAATATGCTGGAAGCTGAAAAAGCCTTTGGAACCGTTCATTTTGCTATTGGCGACTCTTATGGGATTGGCCGGAATACAAGTCAACACCACTATGATGCTTTAATAGATAAAGCTACGATTATCGCCAAAGGCAAATACATCGCCAAAAACGGGAAATATCTGATCTAAAAAGTAAATATTTGTTTCCGCCCGTTTTGACCGGGGTCAACGGGTGTTAACCAGGCGGTTACCGCCGGCAGAGGACACCCGGCCCAGACCGGAATATTTTTCTATCATCCTTGCCCTTGGCTACCAGAAAAAAGCCGCCTTTAGCCCGGTGAGAAATTTATCCGCCATCTCCGTCTTTCTAGATTGATGATCACCATTTATAAACCCCAGTTGTTACTTTTTTATCTGTCTATGATTTCTCTCGGCTGGCGGCTGGCCTGGGGCCCGGCCTTTTGGCCCGATTCTTGCTGATTCAAGAGTTGAAAGGAGATGGCCATGAAAAGATTCACTTCGCTAACACTGTCCTTTATTTTTATCCTGTCTATTTTCCTCTTTCTCCCCCCAGCTTCTCAGGCCAGTATTTCTTTTGGTAATTGTGACGAGAACTGGCAGAAATGCCGGTCCAGAGCCTTGCAGTCTGATGATGGGTTTGTCAAAACAACTTTATCCCTGGCTGCCTGCGATCTCGACCATGTCAGGTGCCTGGTATTTTTTAACTGAAGACAGCTGGAGCCCCGGTTCTCTGGCGGCCGGGGCTCCGGTTAATCAAATCAAATAAGATGGGGAGGTAAATTCAATGAAAAAGTTAATCGGGTTGCTTTTAATGGTGATGTGTCTGTTGATGAGCGCGGGCTGGAACTGGCTGGAAGCTCAAACCATATCTCACTACACGGCCACGGAATTAGAATTAAAGGGAGCAACTGAACCTCCCTTCTTTTACCGGCCGGTGTCAATGGTTCTTGATGGGCAAGAACTATATTTGCTGGAGAGTGGAGACAACAGAATCCAGGTCTTCAGCCTGGATGGCAGGTGGCTGAGAAATATTGGCAGGAAAGGTAAAGGTCCGGGAGAGTTTGATTCCCCTTCCGGCCTGGATGCCTCCGGTCAGCAAATTTATGTGGCCGATACATTTAACAGCCGGATTCAAATATTCAATAAAAACAGTCAAAACACCTCGGCTTTTAAAGTTCTCTTTTTCCCCGATAACCTTGTCTGGCTTGATGACGAAGTCCTGGCCATTTCGTCTTTAGTCAGCAATTTAAATGGCCCGGAAAAAATGATCTATGGTTATAAAACTGACGGCACCAGGCTGTGGGCCATCGTTGACTCTCAGGCTTCTGGTGACCGGATTTATGATACTTTCTGTAATCAGATATTCTTAAGGAGAGGGCAGCCCGGTATTTTTTATGTTATCTGGAAGGCCAATACCAAATACATTCTAAAAATTGACCGGCAAGGACAGATTTTAAAGAAAATTAATTTAAGTTCAGATTATCCGGTTAAAACGATTAATCTGCCCGGAAAAGAAAAAAGAGTGCTGGAAGGAATCTGCTGGAACGCCGGCTATTTTAATCAGAACTTTTATTTGATCGCCCTGGAAGAAATGGAAAATAAGGATGTAGGACCTGGGAAAAAAGTCCTGATCATAAATGAAGAGGGAAAATTAACCGGGATAATTGATTTCCCCCTGGTTATCAAAAAACTGGTGGTCAGCGAAGATCTAATTTATGCTCTTGATACTGAAGACGAACTTCATCTATTCAAGCTTAATCCAAAATGAACTATAAAATAACAGGCTTCTTAATTTTGGGTCTTATCCTGTGCTGGTCAGTAGGTTTACTGCTATCTCCAGACTTTATTTGTGGACGGCAGCTGGTAGCTCAACATCTTTCCGAGCCGCCGTCCAGTATCTATTCTTCCCTGGAAGAAGCGATTGGGAATTCATCTCAACCGGTAGTGCTGGTTTTCTTCTCTTTAGCCTGTTATGTTTGCTGGGATGAGTTGTTTGAAATGAAAGAATTTATAGAGAGGTTTTCCCTGCCAGTACTGCTGGTAGGAGTTTCTACCGATGAAAGCGAAGAGCTAAAAGCTTTCGCCGCCCGCTATTCTTTCCAGTACCCGATTGTCCGGGATGAAGAGAAAAAACTCTACCGGCAATACCAGGTCAGGCTTGAGCCTTACCGTCTAATCCTGGTCAAAAACCAGGCAGTCTACCGGGATGATGACCTGCTTGATTATTCGTTAAGAAGAGAAAAAGCCAGGAATTTTCTCCTGAGACTGACCTCGCCCTGAATTAAAGGTATTATTCACTTTCCATTTGGAAAGCTGAAAAACCACTGACCTGGCGGCCCCGGTTGATACACTGCCTGAGCTGGCTTGAATTCTCCTGGCCGCTGGCCAGAAGATAGCCTGCTTTAAGTCCGGTTCAAATTGCCTTATTTAAAGCCAAATGGCGGTTGATTTTTTCCCCTGGATGTATTATAAAGATTGTTACTCCGAGTCGGCCAGGCTAAAGCTTGAAGCCAGGCTGGCCGACCGTTAGGGTCAGGCCGGAAACGGCGTGGCCTCCCAATTGGAAAGGAGAATTAAGATGCGCGTCTCAAAAAAATTACCCCGTTTTTGGTCGGTCTTCTTCGGCTTGCTACTGAGCCTGTCACTGCTGACAGTTTTTTCCTTAGCTCAAGAAAATACTGACCAGGAAAAGAAGAAAGAAAAAGAAGAGAAACCGGTCAGGATTAAAACCGAAGAAATTATGGTCACGGCCAGTGCTCCCCAGGAAAAACCTTTAGCCACAGTTTCGACTATTGAACCTCAGACTATCAAGTTGCTTAAAACTAAAAATATTTCTGAAGTGCTATCTTTTGTTCCCGGAACACATGTGACCGTTGGGGCTAAAGCCGAATCTCACATTAAGATAAGAGGCCTGGATAATGATAAATCCACCCTCCTGCTTGATGGCATCCCGGTTTACGAGCCCTATTATAACCTTTACGATTTAAAGACCGTGCCCAGCGAGGACATTGAGTCTATTCAGATTACCAAGGGTTCTTCTTCTATTCTCTATGGAGCCAATACCATGGGTGGAATAGTGGAAGTCCTGACCCGCCGGCCAGAAAAGACTTCTCTCGAGCTAAATTCGAGGTTCAGTCAAAACTCTTCCTTTGATTTTTCGGGAACAGGTTCATACTACAGTCCGAAATTTGCCTTTAAACTGTCAGCTCTTCACAATGAATCTCAGGGTTATGATTACCGCCAATCAGGTGCTGATCTATCTCTCCCCAATTCAGATTACAAAAATAATTTCTTCAACGGAAAATTTTATTTTTATCCTAGCCAGAAAAGCGAAATTCTATTTCAGGCTTCTTATTATGACTCATCTTATGGTATTCCACCGGCCACTGAATATTACTCTCCCCGTTACTGGCGCTTTAAAGATTGGGAGAGGTCGGTCATTGGCCTGGGTGGGACTTTTCCCCTGTTCAAAACAGGCACCATCAAAATCAGAACTTATTATGTAAAATTTTATAATGTCCTGGATGCTTATACTGATTCGACCATGAGTGCCCTCAACTGGGAATCCATTTATGATAATTACGAAACCGGGGCTTTTATCCTGGGCGCTTTCAGCCTGAGTAAAAATAATGATTTACGTTTCAGCCTTAATGGCCGGTATGAACACGTCGAACAACAAGGTTCAGCTACCTCACCCTGGGAATTATATAAGCACCATGTCTATTCGGCCGGAATAGAGGATGAATGGCGGCTGACTTCCAGATGGACCTTGATTGGCGGCCTGAGCTTTGACTATCTCAAAAAACAGGAAGGCCAGGAAAAAACCTCTGTCAATCCTATCGCCGGGATAAAATTTAAGCTAACGGAAGAAGCTAACCTTCATTTTTCCTTTTCCCAGAAATCACGTTTCCCCTCGATGCGTTCCCTTTACAGTACCACCAGCGGTAACCCCGATCTTAAAGACGAAACAGGCACTTCCTTCGAGCTTGGAGCTGACTATTCGGGCTGGTTAACCGGCGGTTTAACCGGTTTCACCTCTGACTATAAGGATCTGATTTACGTTATTCGCCAGCCGGATGGAACTAAGAAATATATCAACGTCGGGGAAGCCCGGATTAGAGGCTTTGAGACTTATCTATCCAAGAGCATCAAACATTTTAATTTTCAGGTCAATTACACCTACCTTGATGCTAAAAACCTGACTGATAACCGGCTGCTTGACCTGGTCCCAGAGTCTGAAGCCAGTTTACTGGCCAGTTATCTGATGCCAGAAAACTTCAGCCTGACCCTCTGGGTTCTGATGGCTTCCAGGTCAGAAATATTAATAAGTTCCAGTACGGTTCCCGTGCCTGGCTATACAGTCGCTAACCTTTCCCTGGAAAAATATTTAAGGGGAGGTTCATTGTTCATTAAAGTAGAGAATCTGTTTAACAAAGCTTATTACACCGAGCCCGGTTATCCTTCTACCAGCCGGCGGTTTGAAGCCGGATTTACTTTCCGGGTTGGTCCGGTTGATTGAATCAATCATCAAGTCTAAAAAAGCCAAGGAGGAGTTAAGTGAAAAAGACTCGAGCTAAGACTAAGATATGTGGCCTGATCGGGCTATTGCTCTTCGGGTTTTATTTCTATAGCCCGGCAGCCGGTCAGAATAAAAAGCCGGTAGAAAACAATGATTTTTATGATAATGTTCCCCTGACCGGGCTGCCTCTGAACAGTATTGAGATAGCTGGCGAAGTAGCCTCACCAGGAATGTTTAAGCTCAAAGGGCTGCCTCTACACCAGGTTATGGTCAGGGAAGCAGTCTTAGAGGGCGGTCAGACCAGGTTTATCGGGGCTTATGTTTACCAGGGCTATTCGCTGTTTGACATCCTTAAAGACCAGATCCTGGCTAAGAAAAATCAAGAACAATTTAGTTCTCCGATTGACCTGATGGTCATAGTTGAAAATAAAAAGGGCGAGAAGGTTCTCTTGAGCTGGGGAGAAATATTCTATCCAGCAGTTCTACATCGTTTAATACTGGCTGTTAAGGTGGCCCCGATTATTCCTTCTTCGACCGGTGAGACCTGGCCCTTGCCAGCCAATCCGAAGCTGGTGGTGGCTAATGATCTTTTCGCCGAACGGAACCTGGACAGCCCGGTTAGAATCACGGTTAAGTCTTTTGCTGCGCCCATAGCCACAGAAAAAGGTAAGACTCCTTTGTATTCACCGGGCCTGAATATTTATGTTAAGGGGGAAGAAAAGGGTCGGCTGGACAAACTGCCTGAGGACCTTACCCCTTTAAATCTGCCAGCCGTCTTTTTCGGGCGTGGCCAGGGCTTCCATGGTGTTAATTATTTTCAAGGGGTTCCACTCCGGCTGATACTGGAAAAGTTCACTGGCTCCCAACCACTGAACTTTAAAACAGCTTATCTGGCCATTATTGGTGATGACGGTTACCGGGCTATTTATTCAGCTTCAGAAATATTTAATAGAAATGATAACCAGGAGACGATTATCTGCGACCGCGGGCAGAAAAATGGCGGCCGTTTTTCTCTCTTCTCCATAGGTGATTTTTTCTCGGACCGGGCGGTCAAGGCCATAAAAGAAATCTGGCTGGCGGAGTAAATCCCAAGCTCAAGCCACCTTCTGCCTGGTCTTTTCTGCCAGCTACGGTCAGCTTTTGTTGACGGTTTTCTGGCGCTTGCCAAGATTACTTGACTTATAACTGGCCAGCTGCCAAGGTTATCTGATCTAAAATCTTCAAGCCTGAAATAGGTTTTCAGGGAAAAACAGTTTATATTTCTTAAAGCATTCGATTATCGTTCTTCGTCTATCTCCTGGCCCGAAACTTGCTCCAGATCAGGTTGAAAGGAGATGGAGATGAAAAATAAGAAGAGTTTAATCGCCATTCTGTTATTGACTCTGGCTATTTCTTTTTTCTGGTTCGAACCAGCTCGAGGCGAAGCCAGCCTGGCCACTGATCCCTATCGCCAGTTTCTCGAGTCGTGTCTTGCCCGGGCCCTGGCAGCTGACCAGAGTATAATTGCTACGGCCGTGGCCCTTACGGTCTGCCAGGCCAGCTATGAGGTCCTTTGCCTGGTAAATTATACCTACTGGTGGTTTTAGATCAGAAGTGTTTTAAAGCTTTTTCAGCAGGTAAAGACAATACGGTTCGGCTTGAAAAGTGGCTACCTGATTTTTCAGCTCAAATTGAACCGGATCGAGAGTGGCTGTTTTCTCTCCGGTAAAATAACTATTGATCTTACCCAGCTTGACCACTTCCAGACTCTGCCAGTCTGCCGGTAAATGAACCACGGCTGGCCAGGAAGCTCCAGTCGGGTTGACCAGCCTCAGCCGGCCCTCTCCATCCAGGATCTCCTGCAGATCAAAATGCTCAACCCGTACTCCCTGTTCAAAAGCCTTCAGATAAGGAATTTCAAACAGATTAGAAACAATGACCAGGCCGTCATCATCTTCATAAAACTTTTTTAGGTAGGTATTATAATGACCGCAGAATTCAAATTTGCCGCCGGTGGCCTCTTTCATTTTCTGGTTAGCTTGAAGCGTATGCCACAGAAGCTGATGGCTGTAATCCAGATACATTTGTTTGCCGGTGTGTTTGTAACCGGCGACTAAAGCTTCCATCAGCCAGGGAATGTAAGTCGGAGCCGTGCTGACCGAAGAATCAGTGCCGGTGGTTGGCTCGCCGAACTGGCCTGTCCAGTCGCCATCCTTTCGGGCCACTCCCCCCTTGAGCCAGGAGTTTTCTCCTTCAAACTTATCCAGATGGATAAAGGACATCAGCATGGCTTCCAGAATCTTAGTGCCGTTTTCCCGCCATTTCTCCTCACCGGTATAATCGAAAAGCCGGTAAAGCTCTTTAGCCGCAAAGGCATAGACATTAACTGACGGTTCGCCGGCATGATCTTCCAGCAGCAAGCCATAATTGTCCAGGACCTGCAGTTGATTGTTCATGGCTTCGACCGCTCTATCTAAATATTTTTTATCGCCGGTAAAAGCGTAGGCATTCAGCATGACATCCAGGCCAAATTCACAGGCATCAAAAGTATTCAGATCATCTTTCCAGATTAGCTGAGGTGGTTTGGTTTTTGGATCAACCACTCCCCGCCAGTACCAGCGGCCGCCTGGCTCATTCCACATCAAGCCTGAATAGACCTTCTCAAAGTTAAGAAGCAAAGCTTCTTTTAAGGCCTGATCTTCAGTCAGCGGATACTCAGCCAGTAGTGACTCGACGTTATAAGGCTGAGACCAGAGAAAACACTGCCGCTGCTTGCCTTCCACGGTTTGATCCATGAAGTAACCATAAAAAGGATGGTCAGGCGAATTCCAGCGCATTTTCTCCAGGTAATAGCGGTTAGCCTTGATGGTGTAGTTCAGCCAGGTCTTATCGCCGGTGGCATAAAACATGGTCATAAAGGCTTTGCCAGTCATTTCATTGTGCCAGTCATTAGTCGGCCATTCATAAGCATGATAGACCCAGCCCTCTTTGGTAATTGTTCTGGAAACATTTTTTACCAGATAATCTTCCAGTTCAGCCAGATTAACCCGGTCAAAAGTCAGGCCATTCTGTTTCAAATAGCTATCGTAGCGGGAATAAATGTCCTGATCAGAAAAAGTAGCTACCAGTTTAAACCCGGCTTCAGCCTGTGGTTTTATCCTGGCCGCCTTCCAGACGAACAAGCCCTGCTGATGAAGCAGCCACCAGCCGCCAGTAAAATAATTACTTTTTGTATCGCGTTTAATTTTCCACGGAAGCTGACCGGAGGCAGCCAGGCCTTCGCCACTGACGGTAAAAGTAAAATGATCTGAAAATCCCAGAGGCTCTATCTGCCGGCAGGAGAGAAGCTCTTTGGGCCCGAAGCTGGTATCAATGATTCTACTGGCCGGCAAGGCCAGTAAATTTATGTAGCTGATTTCCTCCTGGCTGTTATTTATCACCTGCTGATCAAAAAATAGCTGGCTTCCCTCTAAACTGATTTCCAGCCTGTGGCTCAACCTGCCACCCTTATCAGCAGCCAGGACCAGCACCTGACCTTTCCCCTTCTTTTTGACTACTTCATGCCGTTCAAAATAAACATACCACTTATAAGAGGGGTTAATCTCTGACTCTTTGGCATTCCACATGGACAGAAAAGGATTATCGGGATAACTTTCTGGCTGGCCAACCAGACCGATAACATCGTTCGAACTGAGGGTCGGATAGATGTCTTTAGCTTTTTCCCAGCCCAGATAGCGATAACAGATTTCATTCCGGTAGCGGAGTTCCTGGAGATAATAACCGTTCCAGCGCGGATCAAGATCGCGCTTTTCTGGCGGCGTTTCAAAAGGATTTAAAGCTTCCTGCCCCTGCCAGACATCAACATAATCAAGCCGGAGATAGATCAGGCCATTGGAAATCTCTATGGTGTCTCCAGGTGAATCCTGGCCATTGTGATCGTGGTCGTTCCAGACGATATTAACCTGGTCAGTCTTGCTTAGGGGAGACAAAAGCAAGTAAAGCAACAGGCAAATAAAAATCAGCGCCACGATGAAAATCAGGCTGAACCACAGCCCTCTTTCCTGCTTGATATTCATTTAAGCCTCCTCCCGAAAGAGTAAAGATTTATCAGCCCTTTTGACCTGGAAAGACCGGTCTCAATCCGCTTCAGGCCACTTTCTTCTTTAGCTGGCAGGCCCGCAGTCCTGGCCTCAGTTCTTTAAGGGAAATATTTAACTCAGGACAGGTTCAGTCTAATTAACTGTCCCGGTCAAAGTCAAGGAATATCACCGGCTTCTTGCCCCTCAGCTCAGAACCGGCCGGTTGCCCCCCTGCCCAGGAAAAAGCCCGTAGTGAAGGTTGTTTATTCTGTATATTTATTTTTTTATCTATCTTTTTAAGCTTTATTCAAGCGCCGCTTGAGGGCTCTGGTCAGAGCCGGGACGACGGTAAATAAATCACCCACAATCCCGTAATCGGCAATCTGGAAAATCGGCGCTTCCTGGTCCTTATTGATAGCCACAATAATTTTGCTGGTTCTCATCCCTGCCTGATGCTGAATGGCACCGCTGATTCCGCAGGCAATATAAAGGTCTGGCCTGACTGTTCTTCCCGTTTGCCCGACCTGATGGGCATAAGAAATCCAGCCGGCATCCACGGCTGCCCGCGAAGCTCCAACTGCGCCTCCCAGAACTCCAGCCAGTTCGTGCAAAATGACAAAACCTTCCGGCCCTTTTAAGCCCCGGCCGCCAGAAACGATAATCCTGGCATCAGCCAGATTAACCTCGTTCTTTTCAACTATCAGGTCGAGAACCTTGGAGGCTATCCGGTCTTCGGTCAGAACAGCTGGTTCACGGATAATCTGCCCGGAGCGTGATTCATCGGGCAGCGGTGTTTCGAAGACATGATGTCTGACCGTCGCCATTTGCGGCCGGTAATCAGGGCATTTGATAGTGGCCATGATATTTCCGCCAAAGGCTGGACGAATCTGAAGCAAAAGGTTTGTTCCTTCTTCAATTTCCAAACCGGTGCAATCAGCGGTCAGGCCGGTTCGAATATAGGTAGCCACCGCCCCGGCCAGATCCCGTCCGCGGGTGCTGGCCCCCAGCAGAAAAATTTCTGGCTTATATTTTTTAACCAGTTCAACCAGGATGCGGGCATAGGGGTCGGTACGGTAAGTCTCAAGAGTTGGATCGTCCACCAGGAAAACTCTATCTGCTCCATAGGTAATAGCCTGCCTGGCTATATCTTCTGCCTGGTAACCGAGGACACAGGCGGTCAGAGCTGATCCTCTCTTATCAGCCAGTTTCCGGCCTTCACCCATCATCTCCCAGGAAATCGAGCCAGCCTGGTGATTATATTGCTCGACCCAGACCCAGACTCCGCTATATTCACCGGTTGGCACCTGTTCTTTCTTCTCAGTCTGAGGCAAGCTTAAAGCCTCAACCGGACACTCCGGCAGACAAGCTCCACAACCTGTGCAGGCTTCACTCACCACTGCTATATTTTCATCATCCAGGCTCAAAGCCCCGAAGGGGCAGACCTGAAGGCAGGAACCGCAGCCGGTACAGGTCTCTCTATTTATTTCCAGTAGAGCCATTAGTTTTCTCCTCAGACAATAATTTTTTCAGCCAGCAGTTTTTCAGCCAGAAGCTCAGCCTGTTGTTCAGCCGATTCCCCGGCGATCAGCTCACACTTTCCGGCTCGCGGCGGCGGGGTAGAGATTTTCACCACCCTGGTTGGTGAGCCGTTTAAGCCAATGAGCTCAGGTTCAACTTCCAAATCTTTTGAAGTCCAGACCTGGATCTGGGCCTTCTGAGAACGTCTGATGCCGAGAATCGTCGGGTATCTCGGCTGGTTAATGTCCTTGACGACGGTGATCAAACAGGGCAGGGTGGATCTGACCAGTTCCCGGCCCTCTTCCACCAGCCTTTCCACTTCAACTGTCTTCTGACCGAAATCAAGACTGGCTATCCGGCAAACATAGGTTAGCTGATTGATTTGAAGCTGGGTAGCCACTCCCGGCCCGGTTTGGCCCGTATCGCCGTCAATCGCCTGCCGCCCGCAGAAAATCAAATCAAATTCACCTATTTTTTTTATGGCCTTAGATAAGGTATAAGCTGTCGCCCAGGTATCGGCCCCGGCAAATTCTCGGTCATTTAAAAGAATAGCTTCATCGGCTCCCATAGCAATGGCTTCTTTCAAAGCACTGCTGGCCTGGGCAGGGCCCATGGTGATGACCGTCACCTTGCCCCCGAATTTTTCTTTAGTTCTCAGGGCCTCTTCAATCGCATAAGTATCAAAAGGATTAATAATACTTGGCACTCCCTCCCGGATCAGGGTGCCCCGGTCCGGATCGATTTTGACCTCAGTCGTATCCGGCACCTGTTTGATGCAGACAATAGCGTGCACTTTCTTTCCTCCGCTTTAAAGTCATAAAAAATTGCCTGACCGGCAACATTACTTTTTAATAATTAACCTATCTATTTTTAAGGCCAGGAACTAATGAATGAAGGCCCGCTTAAAAAATCAAATTAAATTATCCTGGTTTTCCACCAGTAATTAAAAACCAGGCTAAACCCGCCAGGTTTCAAAAATATAATTCAGTTTCAGAAATAAGTCAAGGCAACAGGGCAGGCTGAACAGCTGGCCATAGCTTGCTATTTAGCTCTGACTTAACTAAAATTTAGGCTTAATTTTGAGCGGCAATAATATCTGGAGCCAGACAAGTGAGTGAAAAAAAATATGATTTTGACCATTTACTTGACAGGCGAAATACCTGTTCTCTAAAGTGGGATTTCTGCCAGCAGATTCTGGGAGTTCCCGGAGTCATTCCGATGTGGGTAGCCGATATGGATTTCCCAGCCCCACCGGAAGTGGTAGAAGCTGTCAAAAAAAGGGCTGAGCACGGAGCTTATGGTTATCCTCTTGTGCCTGATTCCTTCTGGACTTCGATCATTAACTGGATGAAAAGCCGCCACCGGTGGGAGATAAAACGTGACTGGCTAACCAGAGCCCCAGGCGTTGTCCCCTCCCTTAATATTTGCGTCCAGTCTTATACTGCTCCCGGAGATAAAATCATTGTCCAGAGCCCGGTTTATTACCCATTTTTTTCGGCCGTAGAAAACAATGGGCGGCGGATCGTGAAAAATCCTCTTATTTATAGAGATAACCGCTGGCAGATGGATCTTACTGATTTAAAAAACAAAATAGACGAGCGCACCAAGCTGCTTATCCTGTGCAGCCCACATAATCCGGTCGGGCGGGTCTGGGAGACGGGCGAGCTCAAAGCCCTGGCTGAAATCATTTTGGAAAATGACCTGGTTCTTATCTCGGATGAAATCCATGAAGAGCAGGTCTATCGTGGTCATCACCATCTGCCAGTTGCTTCCCTTTCGCCAGAAATCGCTGACCGGACGGTTACCCTGACGGCAGCCAGCAAAGCCTTTAATGTGGCTGGCCTGACCACCTCCATCGCCATTATTCCCAACCGGAAGCTGCTTAACCTTTTCAATATCCAGCTGGAAAACCTGGGGCTGACTACCGGTAACATCTTCGGCCTCACTGCCTTAGAGGCAGCCTATACTCAGGGTGGTGCCTGGTTAGACCAGCTGGTTGAGTATCTTGAAGGCAATCTGAATTTTGCTTCTGACTTTTTTGCCGGACGCCTGCCGTTAATAAAATTTCTCAAGCCTGAAGGCACCTATCTGGCTTTGCTTGATTGCCGCTCACTTGGGCTGTCTCAACCGGAACTCAATGACTTTTTCCTCAAAAAGGCCCGGGTTTATTTTGATGAAGGCCCGATTTTCGGCGAGGAACTGGTTGGTTTTGAGCGGATGAACTTAGCCTGTCCCAGGCAGTTATTGTCTGAGGCTTTGCAGCGGATAGAAAAAGCAGTAGCTGAACTTAAAACCAGATAATCAGCTATAATTGACTTATGAAATTAGCCTATAAAACCACTTCTGATCTCCTCGGCCGCTCCCGTTTTTCAGTCATTCTGGTTAATCCGCAGAATCAGGAAAATATCGGGCTAGTAGCCAGAGCCATGAGCAACACCGGTTTTTCTCAACTGAGAATTGCCGGCCTTGAAAAATTCGACCAGGAAGCCTTTCGTCCGGCAGTTCATTCCACTGACCTCCTTAGAAAAGCCGTTTTCTATCCGAACCTGGCTGAAGCCGTAGCTGATCTTAATCTTGTTCTGGCTTCAACTGTCCGCCAGAGAAAAGCTTTCCGGCTGGTGACCATTGATGAAGCCGTAGAAAAAATCAAGCTTTTCCCCCCGAGCATCAAGATCGGGCTGGTTTTCGGAAATGAACGGACAGGGCTGAGCGATGTTGAGCTCAGGCAGGCCAATTTTGTTTATTTTATTCCTCAGGTTGGCCGGCAGCCTTCGTATAACCTGGCAGCGGCCGTTTTGATAACTCTTTACACTCTTTTCCGTCAATCAGCTCCAGAGATGGTGGCCGAGCTGCCGCCGCCAGTCTGCCATAAAGAACAGGAGGACTGTCTGAAAATTATTCTGGCCAAGCTGGAAAAGAATGGCTTCATCCATGAAACCAACCGCCAGCATGCCACAAATCTGCTCTATGATCTATTTGGCCGGTTGACTCTTTCTGAACGGGACAGGCGTTTTCTGACGGCTATTTTCAATAAGGGTCTCAATCAGAAACGATCCTGACTCTCATTCCGGATTAGATCTGAATTAGTTTTTACTCTCCTTTTAATCTGATGTATTTTACAAGCAGAGGTAATTATGGATAAAGAAAAAAGATTTGTTCTGGGCCTGGTTATTATTGCGGTCATCAACCTGTTTGCAGCTGTTATGACCATTTCCTTCTGGCTGGGACACCTGCTGTCCAACCGCTTCCCCAAGACTCTGCCCGTCCCCGATAATCTATATCACGCCTTTGCTTTGCCTGATCTTATCCTGGCTGTCTTTTTGATCACGGCTTCATTTGGACTTCTCCGTTTTAAAAAAACCGGTTATGTTTTTGCCCTGATTGGCAGCGGGATGTGGCTGTTCGATGCTCTGCTGGTAACTGCTCTGACCGGCTTTTTTAAGCTGGCGGTCGTTCTGCCCAGTCTGATATTCTGCGTCTGGTCAATTTTTTACTTATGGAAAAAACGGGAGATCTTTGAGCTCTTTGCCTGAAACCCGGAACTGAACCGCTGGTTAAGTTTGATCCGGTAGCGGAAAGAAAATATTTGCCTTTCTCTGCCAGGATAAAGATAATTGAGGCTATTGCCTGGGAATTCAGGTCAGCTGTCAGAGGTTTCAGTGCCAGCCTGGCCACAAACCACCTGATAACTGGAAAATGAACAATGGCTGAAAAACAGGAAAATCAGACGATTAAAGCCAGCCTTAACACTTTTGATGTGACCATGATTGTGGTCAGCCTGGTCATCGGAATTGGCATTTTCCGGACGCCAGCTATGGTCGCCACTGCCACCAGAACACCTGTTCTTTTTTTCACCGCCTGGCTGGCTGGAGGCCTCATCACCCTGCTGGGGGCCCTGACTTTTGCTGAAATTGGCTCGCGTTTTCCCCGGCCCGGTTCTTATTATCAGGTGGTAGCCAGGAGTTATGGCTCGCTGCTGGCCTTTCTGCTTAACTGGGCTAATGTCTTTATCATCAATACGGCCAGCGGGGCTGGTGTCGCTTTGATCGGAGCTGAATACATTGCACCCATCTTCCTTCCAGCTGAGGCCAGGACACCTCAGAATATTATGCTGATGGCCGCCGGCATGATAATTTTGCTGGTGATATTAAACTATCTGGGCATAAAGTCAGGAGCCTGGACTCAAAATGTTTTGAGCCTCTCCAAGATTGCCCTGATCGTTATTCTGGCTGCGGCCGGCCTTCTCAGCCGGGCCAGCACGCCGGCCATCAGGGCAGCCGCTCTGCCTCTTCCTGCCCACTGGTGGTCAGCTCTGGGTCTGGGCTTTATTTCTGTCTTTTTTAGCTATGGCGGCTATCAACAGACCATCAACCTGGGAGCCGACCTGAAAAATCCGGCTAAAAATCTCCCCCGGTCGGTGCTGGCCGGAATGATTATGGTTATCAGTTGTTATCTGCTTCTAAATGTGGCTTACTGGCGAACCCTCGGGATTCCTGGTATGTCTTCAGCCAAACTGGTGGCTGCCGAGACGGCTGGGGTCGTCTTTGGCCGGCTGGGGGCTAAGCTGGTTTCGGTGGCAATTTTTCTTTCAGCTCTGGGCTTTTTGAATGCTATTCTGATTCAGCTTCCCCGCACCTATTTAGCTATGGCTGAAGACCGGACCCTGCCAGCTATCTTCAAAAAATTCAACCCCAGGACTCAGGTTCAGGAATTCGGGTTGATTTTTCTCGGCCTCTTTATCCTGCTCAGTCTGGTTTTTCTTCGCACCTTTGAAAATATTGTCAACTATGTCATGTTCCTGGACAGCCTGGGCATTGCCGTCGTGGCCTCAACTATCTTTGTTCTGAGAATCAAGGCCAGAAAAAGCAGCCAGGACTACCATGGTTTTAAGCTGCCTTTTTATCCGGCCCTGCCCGCTATCTTTATCTTTTTTCTTTTGACTGTTACCATCAGTGTGCTGATCAGCCAGCCGCAGTCGGCTCTTCTCGGAACAGCTTTTGTTTGCCTTGGATTTCCACTTTATTCAGTCATGCGGCGTCTGGCCAAAAATGACAAGCCTGAAGAAAAATAGGCACCAGAAGAAAATAGACCTGGTAATTCCTGTCTAAATATTACCGGCGGCTATAAAGCAATGCTCAGGCTCAACCCCAGATATGGATCAAAATATTTCTGGCTTTTAAATTCCTTCGTTCTTACCACAGCATAAAAAGTCAGGGCCGCCTGTTCACTTTGATAGACCAGGCCCGAAGTCAACTGGCCATAGAGGTGATGTAGCGACTGACCAGGGCTGGAAGCCAGAGTATTTCCCTCAATTAAAAGATTTCTGGCCAGAGCCTGGCCTGATAGCCGGCAAAAGCCATAGACCGAGGTTTTTTTAACTCCAGTCAGAGGCGACTGGCCAAAAAGCGGGGCAGAATAAACTGCCTCGTTTTCCGGCTGAAGATTGAGGCCAAATCTAAAATCAATAATAGTTTCAGCCGAAGTCCGCAGGTTACCCAGCTGGCCGCCAACCCCGGCTTTAACTGCCGGGTGCCAGCCCCACTCTCCTCTCTCCGGACCGACCAGTGTCCAGAAACGATTAAACCAGATATCCACCACCGGCTCATTTTTAAGCTGGTTTCGCCAGCCCTGAGGGTCGGTCCAGTCATAAGTCTCATGCAGCCATTTCTGGGTGGCTTCGGCTAAAGACAGCGGCCCGACCACACCCAGTCCTGCTCCCCAGATCGTCTGTTCTCGCCCCGTATTTCGGACTAAGGTCAGACCAGCATAAAGAAGGCCGGCATAGGGGCGGTCGTCACTGATTAACTCTGCCTCGGTCAGATCAGTCGGGGTAAACATGCCCTGAGCCAAGGAAACTATTGCCCATCTCTGGTCTAAATCTTCAGATTTCAGACGGTTCGGGTTTTCGGTTTTGTTCGCATTTCCCAGAAGTCTGGTATTGGCCCGGTATAAGAATCTAAGCCAGGCCGATTTTGACTCCTTATTCAGCCGGGGAGAAACCCAGCTAAAAGCCAGCCCGTTAGTGTAACCACCATCCTGATTAAGCCAGACATCATTTTCAAGATTAAAAGCAAAATTGCCCCGGCCGGCTGGCCCGGCCGGGAATTCAGGCGGTTGACCGGCTAAAAGCAGCCAGGCCGGATAGAGGCAGAAGATGGCAACCAGAGAAACCAGTTTAAACCGAGATAGACGATGCATGGCAAAAATAGTTAAAGGCTGTATTAAATTTTAGTAAATGGAAATTAAGCGGTCACTTTCTCCAGTTTTTTCATAATACTGAACATAAAAGTGGCCGAGAGCAAACAGGCCACCACCAGAATTGACCACAGAGCCCATAGAGGTATTTTCATCCACAGCCAGCCAATAACTCCAACCAGATAATTGCCTATGGCTGTAGCCGCAAACCAGCCGCCCTGCATCAATCCCTTATATTTCGGTGGAGCTACCCGGGAAACAAAAGAAATGCCCATCGGGCTGAGGAAAAGCTCAGCCACCGTCAGCAAGAAATAAGTGCTGATGAGCCAGTAAACTGAGACCTGATGCTGAGGCGGAGCCACCTGGCCGCCAAGCTGGGCCGGGCTGGGCAAGTGGAGTGAACCAATGACCAGGATAGAGAAAGCGGCCGCGGTCAGCAGCATTCCATAGCCGATTTTTCTCGGGGCCGATGGCTCTTTTCCTTTTTTATTTAAATAGGAAAATAAGGCAATAACCAGCGGTGTCAGGGCCACGATAAAGAACGGGTTAAAATGCTGGAAACGCTGAGGCTGGAAGGGATTGCTTTCAGGATAGGTCCGGTAGCGAAGATAAGTCAAAACGCCAAAGATGACAAAAGCCAGACCGCCGCCCAGCCGGGCACTTTTGGAGGCTTTGGGGCGCAGGAGAAAAACCAGCCCAACGATACTTAAAAACAGAGGGACTAAACTCATCAGGTCAAACCAGATATTGGTCACTTTATCTACATGAGGAACAGTATAATCACGGGCGAAGAAGGTCATGCTGACCGCTGATTGCTGAAAAGCCATCCAGAAGAAAATGACCACAAAGAAGACCAGACCCAGAGCCACCAGTCTTTCTTTAGTCTGGGCTGGAGTCAGTTCAACCACCTGAGATTTCAGTTCGGCGGAAGCTGCTTTTTGCTTCTCCGTCACGTCGGCTTGACGGTAGTATTTCCGGAAACCCCAGAAAATCAGCATGGAAACAATCAAGCTGAGGCAAGCCACGCCGAAGCCAAAATGATAGGACTTACTGAGCGTTCCTAAATAATTTTCAGCAAACTGTTTGAGGGTCTCAAGGGTGACGGCTGGATTCTGGGCTTTAGCCACATCCAGAAACTGGTTGACCTCAGCCAGTTTGCCTTTTAAAAAATCATTGGCTAACTGAGGAATTCTGGCGTCATAAACAAAATTGCCCTTGGCCAAGATCCAGCTGCAAACTTTTTCTGAGGCCGAAGGAGCAAACATCGCCCCGATATTGATTCCCATGTAAAAAATACTAAAGGCCCGGTCGCGCAGCGGACTGTACTTTGGATCATCATAGAGATTGCCGACCAGGGCTTGAAGATTTCCCTTAAATAGCCCGGTGCCCAGAGCGATAACGGCCAGCGCCGTCAGAACCAGGCCAAAACCAGTTTCAAAACGGGTCGGAATGGCCAGCAGAAGGTAACCCAGAAACATAACGATGAGGCCCAGGCTGATGGTCTTCCCGTAGCCAAAGACCCGGTCAGCCAGGTAGCCGCCGAGCAGCGGGAAAAAATAGACACAGAACATAAAAATCCCGTAGATATAACCGGAGGTAGCCGAGCTCAAACCATACTTGGCCTGCATGAAGAGAACAAAAATGCTGACCATAGTATAAAAGCCAAAGCGCTCGCCCATATTAGCAAAGAAGGCAACAATCAGTCCCTTGGGATGGCCTTTGAACATCTTATTTTTCTCCTTTAGTCAAAGTAAGCCTTGATCATTTATCATCGGTTTATCTTGATCTTAAGATTTCCAGAAATAGTTCGTTAACTTTTTTCTCCATAGCCCGGCGGAAATTATCAACGGTTTCGCTGCCTTTGTCAGAGGAGTAACCGCTGATAAACATTGGCTGGCCGACCTCCACCCATATTGACCCGGGCACGCCCAGGGGCAGATGGCTTCCAAAGATAGCCATAGGAGTAACTGGTACATCCAGTCCTGAGTCCCGATAAAGGTTGTAAGCCATGACCGCCGCCCCATGCCGGAATCTGGGCACATAGGGATTGCGGTCGTTGTCATTGAAATGGCCATGACCCTGAAGAGCGATGATGGCCCGGCCATGTCTTAAGTAATCCTGGCACTTTTTGACTGCTTCGGCCCGCCCGGTATAGAGATCAACAGGAATCGTCCCGATTTTGGCGATATTGGTTGAAATGTAACGAACTACAGCCGTAAAAAACGGGGCCAGCAAAAAATGCAAAAACAAACCTGCATCTTTCATGGTGCGGTGAAGATGTTTCTTAACTAAAAAACTAAACTCTTCCCGGTTGAAAATCATTTTATTGGCCGTAAAAAAAATCGGCCTGGGAACTGTCTTAAAAAGGACGGCCACATCTTTATAACTGCCCACGTGATTACCAACGATTATATTGGGACCTTTCAAGACAAAGTTTTCTGCGCCCTGGACTATTAGTTTCTTGGGAGCCAGAGCCAGGCCGCTCAGGGTTTGAATGATACGGTTGAAAACGACCAGTTCTTCTTCAAAGCTCTTGGGCATAGGAATTCAATTTTAACTTAGAACAGGCTCAAATTCAAAAAAATATTTAAATCTTTTAGGGTGCTAAATGATTCGAGGTTAAATGATTTCAGCCACATCATCCGCTAAAGAAGACAAGGGAAAAGCGATTAAGACTCTGCCTCCCGGGGTCAGGGTTACCATTTACTCGATTCAAGAAACCACCTGAATCTGGGAGGCCAGGCTTAGCTGGTGGCCAGAAGCTCCTGGCAGCGGGCTATTTTCGCCTCAAGTTCTTTTTTTTGCCGGGCCAGCAGCTCCACTTTCTTAGTCCAGCCCCGGCTCCGGACCTCCTCTATTTGCCGGTCAATTTGCCCGGACTCAAAATTGAATAAATCGCTGGCTTTTTTTATTTCTTCTTGAGCTTGGCTGCTTATTTTTAATTCCAGATAGGTCTGCCCTAAGTAATAATGGGCGTCAGCCAGAGTTTTATCCACTTTAAGTGACTCCAGAAAATGTTCACTGGCTTTTTTAAAGTCTTGCCTTTTAAAATAGATCAGTCCTAATAGGTAATAAGGCAGGTAATAGTTCGGACTGATGGTCAGGGCCTGGCGGCATTCAGTCTCAGCTTCAGTCAGTTTGTCAAGCATCAGGTAAGACAGGCCTTTTAAGGCATAGCCATACATTTCATAACTGCCGCGGAGTTTGACCAGCGAGTTGAGGGTGTCCAGAGCTTCCGGCCAACGCGCCAGTTCAATCAGACTCAGGGCTTGATTGTAGGTTCCTTCTTCCTGATCGGGCCGGAGCGAGGTCACTGTCTTAAAATCGCTCAGAGCTTCCTCATAGTTTCCTTTTTCCCTGTTAATAAATCCCGACAGCAGATGAGCTCTGAGCATCTCGTTATCGAGGGACAGAGCCTGTTTTAGAAGCTCTTCAGCTGATCCATAATCTTTTTCAAGAAAGGCTAATTCGCCCAGTTCGGCTAAAGCCCGGGGATGGAGTGGATTTTTTTCCAGAGCTAACTTAAACCACTTGCTGGCTTCAGCCGCCTCACCCCGTGACCTCTGGAACCGGCCCAGAACAAAATAAGGTAATGACCAGTCAGGTTTTAAGGCCATTACTTTTTTCAGGTTCTCATCATCAACTGTGGCCATTTCAATCAGAGTCTTGAACAGCAGGGCTTCTGGCTCTTGTGGATTATCTTTTAGAATGGTGTCAAGATTTTTTAAAGCCGGAAAAACAGTGCTAATTTTAAAAGAGCTACTCTCAAAAAGATCCCGAAGTTGAGGAATTATATTTTCGGCCAGGTTTCCGCTGAAAGGCCGCTCGTAAGACCGGAAAATTTCTCCATATTCATAATCGGTGATGAAAGTTCTGGAATTAACGAGGAGAGATGAGGCCTTTAAATAATCATGATGAAAACCAAGTTCTTCGGCCCTGGAGGCATAAAAACTGCCCTCGATCCACTGATCGAGATTGCCCAGTCCCAGATCTTTCCTTTCTTTAGCCCACAGCCCGTAAGCCACCGCCAGCCGGCCGTAAGCCTGATAAAAATCTGGTTTCCGGGCAAGGACCTGTTCAAAATATTTTATAGCTTCCTTATAGCCAGGAACAGTGAATTTCTCCAGCTCTCCTTGCCCTTGCTGATAGAGCTCTTCAGCCATGATTCTGGCTGTTTCCCGGGGCAAAGCTGGTTCAGTCGCCGTGGTTATTTTCTCCTGATGGCAGCTGGCCAGTACTAAGATCGCCGCTATTAAAAAAAGGCTCAAAGTGATAAATTTCCGGGCAGAAACTAACCGGTTTTTGCCGATTAATTGTGGAAATCGAGACGATGAACTCATGCTTTCAACCCCGGATAGGCATTATATATTTTTTCAGTTTAGCTTAAAACAACATTTTTCCCTGGCCTTATTACTGCCAGCCCGATCAGAGCAGCCAGCGCCAGCTGCTGGTACAAATAAACTGCCTGACCACCGTTACTGGCTCACCCCGGGAGGAGTTGGCCTGACTGAATTGATCTATCCTGTAAATGATCTAAATCAGATTGTCCTGGTTTCTTCCGTCTTTTCTTTTTGCTCGTCCGGCAACATAAAATTGACCGTCACGGTAAAAATACCTTGTTTAGGTTGACCATCAACGATGACCGGTTCATAGACCCATTGTTTGACCGCCTCAATGGCTGCCCCATCCAGCTGCGGAATTGACCTCAGAACTCTGACGCCGGCCACCCGGCCATAGATGTCGGTTTGAACCTGAAGGATTACCACCCCCTCAATTCCAGCCTTTTTGGCTTCTTCGGGGTAAACAGGATCGACCCTTTTTATCGGTTTAGGTGGTTTGATTTCTCCAACGACTTTAACGGTACCAGGTGGTATTACCTCAACCCCACCTTCCACCCCACCCTCAACTCCGCCGGCTGCGCCTTCGACCACACCGCCCACCACACCTTTAAGATCACCTCTAACAACTCCCTTAAGATCGCCACCGATCACGCCTTCAACCTCGCCCTGAACAACGTCTTCGACTTTTTTCTTCATGACCCATTCATCTGGCATTACCCCGCCGTAAGATGGAGAGCGAACGGCCGTTACCTTCAAGGACAGGAAATAGGGCTTACCAGCGGCATCTTCGAAGCCAAAAGCCGTAATTGAATTTTTCTCCAGAGTCAGCTCTGAGTCTAAAAGACTGGATTTTTGGTCTTTCGCCTGTTCAAAAACTTCAACCCGGCAGGTGACTCTTCCAGCTGGCAAAGCTCTTAGCCAGGTAATCATAATGGCATATTCTTTACTGTCCAGCCTGAAGACATGGAAGTCTTTTGTGCCGGTTTTAGCCCAGCTAAAATTATCCTGGGTCAGAAGCCTCACTTCCTTCAGATTAAAAACCCGGCGTATCTGGCTTTCTTCTTTCTCACCCGTATCCTCACTCTTTATACTGGCGGAAAGCATATAACGCCAGAAAGAAGAGGTCACGGTTTTAACCGGTTCGATTTTTCCTTCGCGCAGGCCTTCAAACACTTTAATCTGCATTTCAACCGCCGGGGAGGGAGCCGCTGGAGGTGTAGTGTTTTTTTTAGCCTGAGCCAAAGATTCACTCACCAGAAATAAACTGAGTAAAAAGCAGAAAACTCCCGCTGAAATTGCTCTAATTTTTTGTTTCATCTTAATCTCCTTTATTCTATTTTTTAGTCTTTTTCTTTTTTCTTAAAATTAACCCGGCTTCAGTTCTGGCTCTGGACCCAGATAATGATCATCTGGGGGTCACTGGCTTTATAAATCATCAAGCTGTCTGCCGGCCGGCCTTTGGCCCGGACATAGTCCAGGGATAGAGCTGAATAATTACCGGCCGTCTCGTTAGCCGCCGTAGAAAAGGCCATTGACTCCGGCCCCGGCCCCGGTTGGCTGAAGTACCAGCCGAAGCCAAAAAGCAGAATGAAAATGATGACCGCCATGGCAGCGGCATAAATCCTGGTCAAAAGAATAGAGATTCTGCCTGATAAATATGGCGGCCTCCGGTCTGGAGCCTGTTCTGCCTGGCCGAAGGCCCGGCTGATGACTTCTTCGGGTAGCTTGACCCCACTGACTCCTTTCAGCACCGTCAGAAAATCCTCCTGGCTGGCCAGCTTTTTCTGGCAGTGAGGACAGGCCTTTAGGTGCCGGTCAAGCAGCCAGCACCGGAAGCCGGTCAGAGGGACCAGCTTCCAGAGCAGGTCAACCCAAAAACAAGCAATTTTCCTATTCATTCCCCTTCTCCATCAATTTTTTTAATTTCTTCCTGGCCTGAAAAAGATGGACCCGGACAGTCCCGGTGGCACAACCGAGAATACCGGCTATCTCTTCGGCCCGGTACCCCTCCCTTCCCCAGAGGAGCAAGCAGGCTCTCTCTTTTGGCTTCAACTGCTCAATTATTGATTCCCGCCAGGAGCGGTTGAGATATTCTCCGGCTGGCTCCTCTTCTGCTGGCCGGTAGCTGGCGGCCGCCCGCTTAAAAAACTGCCCGAACCGGCGCTGTCTTTTCAACTGGTCGAGGCATTTATGGTAAAGAATGGTCAGAGCCCAGCCTTTTAAATTCTTAGTCCGGTCAAAACTATCCCAGTGCTTTAGAAGCTGGACAATCGTCTCCTGGCAGGCATCTTCGGCCTCAGGCCGGTTTTTAAGCAGGCTAAGGGCAAAAGACATAAGACTTCCTCCCTCTTTTTCCAGAAACTCAACTAAATATTTTTTATCTTCCATTGAGGTCCGTCTGAGCGCGGCGCTGTCACTTTTTCTGCATTTCTAACTCTCTCTCCTCTTTCGCTGATATTACGCCGGCCATAGCCATAACGTTTATTTCCCTCCGGCTTTGACTTTATGATTCTAACTCACTTTTGGATTTAAGGCACCCGGGAAGGCTCAGAGGCAGCCGGCTGAACTGCAGCTGGCTTTACCCGTCTGCCGGTGGCTGGCTCTGAAAGCTACCAAAAGCCCGGAGGCGAGCTCACGAAATTTGCTTGTCAGCCCGTCAAAACAATGTTAAGTTAATTAAAATGCAACGGTTTTTAATTGGAGATCCTGAGAGGTGATAAAGATGTTCAAGCTCATCAGTCAGGTAAAAGTCCTTTCTCCTGAAGACCAGGGAGTTAAAGATATCCTGATAGCCGGAGAAAAAATAGCCGCTGTCGAAGAGCCGGGTAAGATTAAAATCGAAGGGTTGGAGGTCGAATTAATTGACGGCTCCGGGCTGGTGGCTCTGCCGGGCTTTATTGATCCTCATGTTCATATTCTGGGAGGCGGAGGCGAGGGCGGACCGGCTACCAGAGCTCCGGAAATCAGGGTTGAAGATTGCGCTTCGGCCGGGGTGACTACAGTCATCGGCTGCCTGGGAACAGATAGCATCACCAGGCATCTATCTTCTCTCCTGGCCAAGGCCCGAGCTCTCGAAACAGAAGGCCTGAGCACCTGGATTTATGCCGGGGCCTATAACCTGCCAGCTCCGACCATAACGGGGAGTGTCCGGTCTGATCTCGTCCTGATTGATAAAATCATTGGAGCGGGGGAAATTGCCCTGTCTGACCATCGCTCTTCGCAACCAACCTATGAAGAATTTCTGGAGCTGGTAGCCGAGTGCCGGGTAGGTGGCCTGCTCGGCGGGAAAGCCGGCATAGCTCATTTTCATCTTGGTGATGGCACCCGAGGCCTGGACTATCTTTTTAGAATGATAAAAGAGACGGAACTTCCCGCCACTCAGGTTATCCCGACCCATACCAGCCGCAATCATCATCTTTTTGAACAGGCGATAGAGTGGCTAAAGCTGGGCGGGTTTATTGATCTTACCACCGGGCCAGAGCCTGTGGATAAAGAGGAAATAAGTGTGGTCGAGGCTTTGAAACAAATCAAGGCAGCTGACCTGCCTCTTACCCGGGTCACGGTGAGCTCCGATTCGAATGGCAGCTTGCCCGCCTTTAACAGCCAGGGTCAGCTCATTGGATTGGCCGTCGCCAATCAGAAAGATTTTCTCCGGACTTTTCAACAAATCTGGCGGGAGAAAATTTTAACCAGGGAGGAAGCTGCCCAGGTCTTTTCGACCAATGCTGCCGGATTTTATAAACTGCCCGGGAAAGGAAGAGTTGAGACTGGTTTTGAAGCTGATCTTCTCCTTCTTAATGAGGCAGCCGGGCTTCGCTATGTTTTCAGCCGGGGTAAAACCCTCCTGGAAAAAGGGCAGTTAAAAGTCAGAGGAACTTTTTCTTCTACTTACTGATTCTGGCCTGGTCTAATCAACATATCAATGGACATCTGGAGCAGAAGTCAGTAAAAAGAAAGGCTTCACTTCAAACTGGATGAGGAAAACATGGAAGAAAATCCTCAGGAAAACAAGAACGGGCAGAGCCTGCCTCCTGGAACAAAGAAACCAGGTTTTGGCTTAGCCCTTATTCCGGTTATAGCCATGGCCCTGCTTCTCGGCAT
>Ga0208695_1000332_pt1 | contig 55871 bp, 41 predicted proteins | sample AD_UKC111_MetaG_FD_184449 | JGI IMG/M metagenome (GOLD analysis project Ga0208695, IMG submission 184449) | Active sludge microbial communities of municipal wastewater-treating anaerobic digesters from Hong Kong - AD_UKC111_MetaG (SPAdes)... | ecosystem: Engineered > Bioreactor > Anaerobic >... | reverse complement strand
ATCCTTATGGGCACGGCTCAAAGAAGAGCTATTGTATGATAGATATGATACAAAGAAAATGCCTATGGAAGAAGTTAAGAGTCTAATATGGAGATATTTTATGAGCTATTGGAACAATCGCCGGATTTGTTCGACGAATGGCAGACTTCCGCCTATGATAAAGAGAAAAAAGTTTTATGAGGAAAAATATGATAAAACAGCGTGATGAAGAGCGAGGCGGCGAACTGGGATATAATGGGATTTTGTTACACTTCATCCCATTATATCCCAGTTCGAAACCCACAAATTGTACGAGGAAAATGTGTCAAGTAATATTGACAATATCAATATAACAATGAAAAGTCCGGGTACAAATATTTGTTGGATACAACACAGCTTTCAGAGGGTGAGCATACCATCACCGTTCGTGAAACCGGAATGGACGGAAATACTACAACTTTAAAACCTTACACAATTACAGTATCCCGTTCATATGAATTGCTTCCAATAGGCTATATTGATTCGCCAAAAGCAGATGCGACTGTGAGCGGAAAGGTCAAAGTATCGGGTTGGGCACTTGATAAAGCAGGTGTATCCAAGATAGAAATACTTGTAGATTCCCAAGTAGTAGGAGAAGCAGTTTATGGGGATTTGAGAAAGGATGTTATGGAATTTTATCCTGACTATGAAAACGATAATTCAGGTTTCCATTATATCCTGGATACAACGCTTCTAAGTGACGGAAAGCATACAATTATGTTAAGGGAAATCGACATTAATAATAACCAGCATGACTTAAAGTCGGTGGAAATCAATGTACTGAATGCTAAGTAATCACTATTATAGCAGGGGCTAGCTGTAAGATGCTAGTTACCTGCTACTTTTTTTAAGAAGATGAGTTTTCGATATCGAGCAATTTTATTTTCTTTTCAACAACGATGATCTTTCCGTCCTTATCAATCACTTGTTCCCTGATTGTATAGTCTTTTTCATTTAAATCAGGAATAATTATTTTGTCTTCTTCCATTCTGTATACCTTCCTTAATTTTTCACTAATTTTCTTTGATACATATATTATCACAAAAAGCATTATCTGAAACAAATTTTCATGAGAATATGATGTACAGCTAAAATGCAATTTGTAAGTAAAATAATGCAATTATATTAATGGTATATTATAATATAAAATAAAGGTATTGATTATTATACCTTTATTTTTTTATATTTAAAAATATGGAAGGATTTTACATATGTTCTATGCTTTTAATTCATATTTAAAGCAATTTATTCGTAAGGGCATTACATATAATAAAATTTTAAAAGAACTCAATAAAACTGAGTTTTATTCTATAGAAGAGATTGAGAAATACAATAATATAAAATTAAGAAAAATTATAGAACATTGTTATAAATATGTTCCGTATTATAGAGAGCTGTTTGACAAGCTTAAACTTAAGCCCGGTGATATTACTCAAAAATCTGATTTGGAGAAGCTGCCGTTTCTGGATAAGTTCATTGTAAGAGACAACCTGGATAAATTGCTTTCTAAAAGATTAAAGGACAGAGTTTTTGTGAAAAAAGCAAGGACCGGGGGAAGTACCGGCATGCCTTTATCCTTGTACCGTGACTATTTTTCCATTAATTTTGAAAATGCTTGCTTATGGAGGAATTGGCTGCACGCAGGGGACCATTCATTGAAAAGAGTTACTTTAAGAGGTGAAAATATTGTTCCTTTGGAGCGTAAGACACCACCCTATTGGAAATATTCGCCTGCAACCAAAGAGCTTAAAATGTCTTCTTATCATTTGAATGATGAGACTGCAAAGCTATATGTTGACAAAATAATTGAGTTTGACCCTAAGATAATTTATGCCTATCCTTCATTAGTTTATCAGATTGCATTATATTTTAATAAATTTAACAAAACCCATAAGTTGACAGCAGTGTTTACCTCCTCTGAAAACCTGGGAATCAAACAGAAAAAACTAATTGAGCAGGTTTTTGATTGTAGGGTTTTTGATTGGTACGGACAGTCAGAAAGGGTTTCGGCAATAGCTCACTGTGAAGAAGGAACATACCACATAGTAGAAGATTATTCAATTACTGAGCTGATTCCAACCGAATATGGTTTGGAAGTAGTTGGAACCAGTCTTAATAATTATTTAATGCCTCTTATCAGATATAGAACAGGCGATATAATTGAATTATCATCAGAAAAATGCAGTTGTGGAAGAGAATTTAGAACAGTTGAGAGGATAAGCGGAAGAAGCGGCAATTATGTTGTTACACCGGAAGGAATAAAGATTCCTATGATTATACTTTCCTTTGTCACCGATTATTCAAATAATATAGATGAAACACAATTCGTACAAAGGAAAAAGGGAGAGTTGACAGTAAGGATTGTAAAAAACGGCAATTTTACAGATTCTGATCTTAAAGACCTGATTCAGTTATGTAAAAAATACACTTCAGATACCATGAAAATTGAAGTTGAGATAGTTAAAGAAATACCGAGAGGCCCTAACGGAAAGTATGTCATGCTCATAAACACAATTGATTCCAATGAAATATAGTATATTTTACATTTTTTAATATACTTTATTGAAAAACTTGCATAATATAAACTACATTAAATACATTTTAATTTAGTATAATTTTGTTTGATTGAATTTGATAAATTTGTTAAAATTCGCTTAAATATACTGTAAATGAAAAATTAACTATCAGGGGTGAGTGTGTTTATGAAAAGGATTGTGGCAGTTGTGTTGTCAATGTTTGTGATATTTCAATTTACATTGGCAGGTAATGTGTTTGTATTAGCTGCATCACCTGTGCTTTCAGAAGCAGCTGTACAGCCAAATGGGTATCTTGAGTTTGAATTTGATGCAGAAACGGGAATGATTACTGCTTATAACGGTTCTAATGTGTTTGTTGATATACCAGATGAAATAAAAGGTATAAAAGTGACCGGTATCGGAGCTAATGTATTCAAAGATAGGAATATCGTCATTGTAACGATTCCGGATAGTGTTACAGTGATAAGAGAGAAGGCTTTCAGCGGTTGTACCCAACTATCCGATGTATATCTTCCAAATGGACTGACCTATCTTGGAGATGAAGCGTTTTTAGGTTGCAGTGCTTTAAAAAGCATTACAATTCCTGAAGGAGTAACATGCATATTTGACGGTACCTTCAAAAATTGCACCGGGTTAACCCAATTGACAATTCCAAAAGGTATAACATATATAGGTTCTTTTGCATTTAGCGGTTGTACAGGACTAAAAAGCCTGGTATTCGAAGGAACACCTTATTTGTCCGATCATGCATTCTGTGGCTGCAGGGGACTAACAAACATAGTATTTGCAGAAGGGGAAACCAAAATAGGTTATTGTGCATTCAATAATTGTACCAGTCTTACCGAAATAGTAATTCCAAAAGGTTTATCAACTCTGGGTGATTGTGCGTTTATGGGATGCACTCAATTAAGAAATGCTATTTTTTTGGGAGACCAACCTTATGTTCGTAATGATGTTTTTAAAAATACAAACAGCGATTTCAAGATAACAATTTCACCTGACGCAGCAGGCTTTGGAAGACCTAATCCATATAACAATGAAAAATCATGGATATGGGTAAGACCTTATGAATCATATATGGTTGTTGTAGATGACACTTCAACTTGGACTTCAACTCCAACATTGACCCCAACTCCAACATTGACCCCAACTCCAACATTGACTCCGACTCCAACAGCAACTTCAACTGCAACTGCAACTCCAACTTCAACTGCAACTGCAACTCCAACACCGACTTCAACTGCAACATGGACTCCCACACCAACATCGGCACCGACTTCCCCAATAATGCCTAGAATTGAACCCGATACTGCAGATGAAGCAGATTTTGAGTTTGATACTGCATCAGGAGTTATAACAGCATATTATGGATTCGGCGGTGATGTCATTATACCTGATTTTATTAATGGAGTGAAAGTTACCGGTATTGGAGATTTGGCCTTCGCATTTTGCGAAAACATTATAAATATAGAAATACCCGAAGGTGTGACATATATTGGTGAAGGGGCATTTTTCTACTGCTCAAACCTCATAAGTATATCAATCCCGGATAGCGTGACTCAAATCGGGGATTATGCATTTTATTGCTGTGAAAGCCTCACAGATATAACAATTCCAAAGAATGTGGATAGGATCGGTATGAGTGTTTTCCATTGCTGCAGAAGCCTTGAAAACGTAACTATAACTGAGGGTGTGACCAGTATTGGAGAGAATGCATTCTATGGATGCAGTTCATTATCAAGCATAAAAATACCTTCAAGCGTTACCGAAATTAATGATTATGCATTTGGTTACTGTACGGGCTTAAAAAGTATAACTATACCTCAATGTGCTACATTTATAGGTGATGATGTGTTCTATTTTTGTAATAATGTGAAAATCATAACAATACCGTAAAATATTATTAATTATGTCAAAAGTATATCATAGGAATATTATAAAATTATAAAAACTTCCTATTTGTAAATAATACCCTTTTGTGATATAATTATAATATTATAAATGAATTACCTATCTTTAATAAATTTCAAATTGTAATATAGTCACAAATTTATAACAATTGAATTCTGAGTTTTACCCCCCTAAAACTGCCTTAATTGAAAAAAACTTTATGTTGTAGTATAATCTCACTGTATTAAAAGTAAATGCCCTAACTTAAGGAGGATAAGATGAAAACAAAATTATGTTTACTTGGTGTTTTAACTATTCTGCTATCACTTGCACCTTTTTCGTCATTTGGTTCTACGAGCAGGGTGAAGCTTGTAGTGAATGGAACGGAATTAAGTACGGATGCCAAATTGATTGATGGCAGGGTTTATGCACCGGTCAGGGCAATATCGGAATCAATAGGAGCGGAAGTGTTATGGGATGCTTCTAAAAGTACGGTTTCGGTTAATTCTTTTAAAAATGATGATATTATACCTGAGGTATTAAAATCCGTAAGCCCTTCAGTGGTGGGTATCGTCGGCAGCATAAAGGATTCTGATTACAGTTCAAGGTTTAAAGACTCAATTGCTCATGGCACAGGTGTTGTAATTAAGTCTAACGGTGAGATACTAACCAATGCCCATGTTGTAAGGGATATGGAAAGAATTGTAGCGGTACTCGCTGATGGTAGCGGATATGAAGCTCAATTAAAGTGTATAGATGAGGAATCGGATCTTGCCTTGATTAAAATTGACAAAGCGGGATTAAAGGCCGCCAAATTCGGCAAGCAGGAGGATATTATAACGGGAAAGACTGTACTTGCTATTGGAACGCCTGTATCCTTATCCTTGAGAAACTCTGCTTCCATAGGTATAATAAGCGGAATTAACAGGGGGATAGACAGTGATTACAGATTGATTCAGACAGATGCAGCTATAAACCCTGGCAATAGTGGAGGGCCATTGGTAAATCTAAAAGGTGAAGTGCTTGGTATTAACTCCAGTAAATTTGCCGGAGCCGGTATTGAGGGATTGGGCTTTTCCATACCTGTAGGTACTATTAACTATGTGCTGGAGCATTTCAATAAATATGGTAAGGTTAAAAGACCTGATTTAGGAGTGGTTTTTGAAGAGGATTGGGCGGCAAAAGTCGGGTTGCCGTCAAGCAACGGTCTTATCATATCAAGTGTATATGATGATACAGGTGCAAAAAAGGCGGGTTTGAAGGCTGAAGATATTTTGATGAGCGTTAACGGCACGGCGGTAAATTCTAAAGTTGAATATAATGAAGAAATGAAAAAATATCTTCCGGGAAATACTGTGACTCTCAAGATAAAGAGGGACCAAAAGATCCTTAATATAAGTGTGGTATTGGATTGAGGAATTCTTGATATATCAAGTGTTGGGAAATTTCAAATAATAAAAAACAGATAAAAGGGAGATGTGTCTTTGTGAAAATTAAAAATTTTGTATTTCTAGTTGTTCTGTTTGTATTCATAGGGATTTTTTCTGTCAATTCTTTGGCTGAATCAACTACGGTTGAAATTTCTTTCAAAGTTGGTGATTCTGTTTTAAAAATCAACGGTGAGGATGTAAAGGTTGAAAAACCGTATGTTGAAAATGGCACAACACTTGTACCTGTAGCTGTAATTGCCCGGGCATTTGGAGCTGATGTAAAATGGAATGCTGCTGAACGCAGTGTTAATATCAGCTATGGAGAAACTGAAATTAAACTTATTATAGATAAAAAGACAGTTTATGTAAATGGTACATCTTCCGAACTTTTAAAAGCTCCTACTATCAAGAATAATGTTACTATGGTGCCTTTGAGGTTCATATCGGAAAATTTCGGTGCGGATGTTACATATGACAACAAAACGAAAGAGATATTTGTTTCTAAAGTTATAGCAGGGGATAAAAGCATAAAGGATTTTTCACTTATATTGAAGAAGACAACCAAATCTAAAATTGGAGACAGCTATTACAAATGGTCGATGAATTTGCCTAAGGAGTTAAGAATAGCCGACAGGAGTTTTGACGGTACATACACGGCTTTTAAGTCACTAGATGAATCATATGCCATAACTGTCGGAATATTCCCTAAAGAAGACGATACATTAGATACGTTAATGGCTTCTGTCAGGGAAGATTTAGGCAGCAGTTTAACGCTGGTATCCCAAGGTAAAAAAGTTAAAAACGGACAGGAATATTCAAAAACGGTATATAAGGGAGAAGGTGTCATAGACGTCCGTTATTTTATTAAGGGTGAGAGAATATATAAGCTTATTCTGTATGCGGAAGATTATAACAAATATAATAGCAGCACTATTTATACCGATTTATTGGATTCATTTACAACAGATTTTGCACAAAACAGTTCTATTGAGGATTTGTCCGATGTTTCAAAAAACGGTTATAGAAAATATGAAGATAAGAATTTAAAGTTCTCAATGGATGTTTCTCCTGAGTGGTTTAAAGTTGACAATGAAAGTACTCCCAATGTTGTGGCATTTTACAACAGTCCCGGAAGTACCAAAGAGTACTATGATTCATTGCATATAGATATGTATTCGGTTGAAAAAGGTATAACGGCTAAAGATTTGGTATATAGAATGGTTAAAGAAATGCAGGATGAGATTAATCCTGATTATTACAAGATTTTTAAGCAGGAAGACGGAGAACTCAATGGGGTTAAATGCAGTAAGTTATATTACATGCAGAAAGTAAATGGAATGGATATATATTCCTGTGATATATTTATTGTAGGAAAGAATTACAAGTACAATATATATTATCATATTGCCTCAGATACTTATAATGATAAAAAGAAGCTTGAGGAAATCGAAAATGCTTTGAATTCATTTAAGTTTACAGAGCCTGATGCAACCAAGATAGGGGAACTCATGGATCCTAATTATTATGATGATATGGATTCCACCGTAAAAAGGCAAAGTAAAAAATATAAATGGTCTGTGAATTTACCTACATCCTGGGTTGCAGATGCCAGAGGCAATAATGAGGATCAGGTGCTTTACAGTTCCGGTCTGAAAGTATTCACTTTGGTTGTCAAGGAAGGAATAGCCATAGAAGACTTTATTTCAATTTCTGATGAGGATATTGCCAAAAACCTGAAGCTTGGAACATTGAAAGAATCCAAAAAAGAGGTTTTAAATGAGAAGGAAACTGAGGTTTATAAATATGTTTCTACCGAGATTATAAGAAAAGAGAAGTTTTATGTTGAAAACTATGTTTTAAGTAAAAATGATTATTTGTATATTGTTACGCTGTCAATTCCTGAAGCAAATCTTAGTGAAAAGAACAAGTATTTGTTGGATGATATCTGGAAGTCTATGAAATTTGAGTAAGTGACGAATTAATAATGAGTATATGGAAGGCGGCGGAAATTGCCGCCTTTCTTACAACAATCACTTTTTATCATCTACATTATCATCTACATAAAAGAGTTTGTGTTACTATGTCTGAGAATATTTCCATTCCATCGGTTTTTACAATACGTATTATATCCTTATATTGCGAACTTTGAGGCAGCAGTGTTTCAAGGATGTTTTCCTTTTTAAGAATATATTCAGGGTTGTATATTACATCATTATGTCCATCGAAAACTGCCACATAGAAAATTCCTGTTTCCACAAGGTCCTGGAAAAAGTGGCTGCCATAAGACAGCTCAGGCATAAAGCCTGTTTCACTAGATGCCACTTCACAAATTACAGACATATTGCAAAGTTCTGAAAAGTGTACAGGTACACCTAAAGAGGGTGTTGTAGTTCCCCATCTTCCGGGACCTATGAGCATGGCGTTTTTTCCCTTAAGTGCGGTGTTTATAAGACCAACCTGCCTGGCAACCGAGTATTTTCCGCTTTCATTGAGTGCAAGATATGCCTTTGCATCTATAAAAACTGCGAAATCCACAGGAAGCCGAACATTTCCACCGATAAAAGGTCCTTTTGTATATATGAAACAATCTTTTTTATCGGTAAGTTCCGGAACCTTCACAGGCTTTCCCAGTCCCCTTGTCTGCAATGGACGGCATTGCAACAGATTAATCTTAAAGCTGTTATCACTTTTGAAGTTTGCCGTGAATTCAATGTCTACAGGGTAATTATAGACCTTTGACAGTGTGGCAAGTATATCTCTCATAAGTGTCGGAAATTTTGTTTTACCAAGTAACTTTTTAAAGTCAAGAATATAAGGTGCCTGACTGCTGTCTAATCCAAGCTCTCGCATGCGTGCTAAAGCTTGTTGGTCTATAGTTGCAAACAGCTCTTTATCAGCCTTTATATCATTTGAAATTAATTCATCAATGCTTTTGGTAATTAGTTTATTTTGCTCTAAAGATAGGACATCAACATAATGCTGTGAGAATTTCTTTTGATCCTTATAATTAATGGGTGGAATACGCAAAGGATTGTCGAGGCTTACAATTTTAGCATAATCTCCCACTGTTCTGTCTACTGCTCTTGTACCGAGGCCGAATACCATGCGAAGCATTCCTGCATTCATATCTATGTTCTCATCCCAGACATACAGATTTGACGAGTTGCCGACACCTGCAATATGAGGATAATAATCTTTGTTATAATTATCTCCTGAAACTCGCTGAACCAAAATAGCCATTTGTTCGTCTTTATCTGCAAGGCCTCTGTTTAATCTGTATGCCAATGCATCTTCGTTCATAGTGCTTGCATATACTGTTCGAACAGCCTGAGCAAATGCAGCATAGCGTTCTTCGGGTGTGCCTTGATTTACACAAAATACACTTTCGTACTTGCCGGCAAATGCATTGCCGAAGTTATCTTCAAGAAGTGAACTGGAGCGGACAATGATTGGCGACTGGCCGAAGTATTCCAGCAATTCTATGAATTTTTCCTGAATATTCTCAGGGAAACGTCCATTTAGTATTTTTTCCTGAAGTTCTTTTGCATATTTAAAATATCCTTCTTTTGTTTTTTGCTTTATACGAAGCTCCCAACAGCCGTTTTGAACAATATATGTGTAAAAAATATCCGAACCGAGAAAGTATGAATCATGAGGCTCCATATAGGGCTCAATTTGTTCACCGTATTCTGTTTTTAAAATTTTTCTGGCAATAAGCATACCTACACTTTTTCCGCCAATAAAACCTGTTCCGATTTCTCTTGATGCTATCCTTAAAATGTCTTTTAATGTAAAGTACTTATCGCATAAATCGAACATTCGTGTTTCAGTTCCAATAATCATCGACATAAGTAGCCTTTTGGCTTTTTCCTGCTCTTCATACGGTGCGGAAAGCAAATCGGCTGCTTTATTTAAAACAACATCCCAATTGTCAATTATTTCGCCTCTGCGGTTTATACTTGAAAAAAGTTCGGTAGACTCCGAACTGCCGGTTATACAAATAGCTTCCTGACCCTCAATACGATGGGGAAAGAACATAGTGGAAGAGTACCGTTTCCAAACCTTGAGAGGATGTATATAGCATTTTCCGTTTACCTTATACAGATCCAACAAAAGCTGGGTAGTATCACGGATGCCTGCAATTGTACTATATGTGTGAACATTTCTTTTGATTGCAAAGTAAGCTATCGTATCTAATTCATATAAGAAAGGGCATGTTACTTTAAAGAAGTTTCCAAGCATAAGATCTGAGTACCAATATTCCAATAAATCTGTGAGACAGTCGAACACATAGAATGTTTTTCTACCTTCATTTTCAATGAGGTTGTGTACTGCGGTAGCAAAGCTTTCAAATCCGTTTTTTGCATCAACATTATAGATTTTAACATCCGGGTCTGACAGGATAGGTTCATGCAATCCGAAACGAACGTAAGCAATGTTCCTCTTATCAAGTTTGGCCTGATTTACATAAGGTATAACCATTTCCTTATAATCGGATATTGAGTCAACCTGCCAGACAACATTGTCTCCAATTCTAAGCTTGTCAATCATCTGATCGAAGCCTGTAAGTCCCGTACTTACCTTATCTCTTATTTCCATACCATACCTCCCTTTTAAGTAATCTTTTTGAGGCTTTAATTTTTATTATAGTGTATATTAAGGCATAATGTCTATAAAAAACCAATGATCCTGTGGCGGGTTGTTGACGAAATTGCCATTTTATTATATAATATAATCGTATAAACTATATATACATTTCCTTTCAAGCGGTTTCTAGTGTTCAGTTTTATTGTCTATTTTTTTACATTTAATATAATTCTAAATCCAATTCAATTCTAGATAAAATACTATTAATCTATTATATTTATCTTTTCATCAATCAGACATGAGAAATTTAGGAGGTTTTTACAAATAAATATTGCTGGAGGTAAATTGTGATGAGAAATAAAAGTAATTTTATTTTGCTTATGATTATTTTATGTGTTTTTCTTTTTAGCGTCTTTCCAATGTTCTCTTTTGCAGCAGACAATAAAAGTGTAAGTGTATATCTAAATGGCTCAAAACTCCAATTTGATGTGGAACCGTACATAAAAGATGGACGGACCATGGTGCCTTTCAGGAAGATATTTGAGTCTTTAGGTGTTGATATAAGTTGGAATGGAGCAAAGAGAACAATAACAGCCAGCAATAGCAGTACCAATATATTTATTGAAATAAACAACAAACAGGCAATAGTAAATGGAATTAAGACTGAACTTGATGTGGCTGCGGAAATTAAGAATGGAAGAACCTTTGTACCTTTAAGATTTGTCAGCGAGAATACAGGTGCAGAGGTAGATTGGGACAGTAAGACCAGAACTGTGCGGATAACATATGTATCTAACTTGCACAAGTTGGGAGATGTTACGCGTTATAAAGATTTGGAATTTTCAATAAATAATGTTGATGTCGGCAGAGAAGGAAAATTAATTACAATTGTTGGAAAAACAAACTTGCCGAATAAACTCTTAATGATTGAAGTATTTGATGAGTTAGGAAGATATGAAATGGGCGTTATCAATATAACAGGACAGGATGGAGCAAAGTATAGATTTGAAAGCAACATATATCTTACCGGTTCATTTAAACCAAAATCAGTTGTTATAAAAACTGTTAATGAGTCAAACAAGCCGGTTAAGATTTCGGAGTATAAACTTAGCAAGTGATATAAATAGCTTATGTCGAGAGTTTTTTCCCGATAGTATACGAGGAGGGGTAGATATGAGAAGTAATGTAATGGCGACTAAGTTTTATAGGAGGCTTTCAATTGTACTGGCATTATTATTGACATTTAGTGTTGTTTTTATAGAAACACCTTTTGTATATGCAGCAGATAGTATAAAAGTTGAGTTTTTCAATGGAGAAACTTACGAAACCACAAGTAGTGTATACCCAAAATTTAAAGTTACAAATACAGGCACGACAGATATAGATGCTTCAAGTCTTAAATTGAGGTATTATTTTACTGATGACGACGTGTCTCCAATATCTGTAACAATTGATTTTGCCAGCAAAGCAGGAGCAACCATAACTAATAGTGTAACTAGTGCCATTAAAACAACAAATGGAAAAAATGCCAACTGCTATTTGGAGATCGGTTTTGACAGTTCAGCAGGACCCATTGCTCCAGGTGCTGCTATATTAGTTAATTCAAGATTTAATCATTCAAACTATAGTAAAAATTTCATTCAAACCAATGACTATTCGTTTTGTACTTCAAAAGGAGCTTATGAGGAATGGAAATATGTTACTGCATATTTGAATGGTGTATTGGTATGGGGTATTGAGCCGGAAATGGAGACATCAACATCAACACCAAAAACTACTCCAACTCCTACAAATAATAATGTAAATGTAACGGGATCTTCAATTACAAAAATTGAAGCTGAGACGGGAATTTTGTCGGGAACTTCGCCGCAAAACGGCAGCAGAGGTTTTTCAGGGACAGGTTTTTTAAGTTTCTTTAATGATGGAGTAAGCGTTACATTTAATGTTAGTGTCCCGGCAGCAGGAACATATTATTTATCCACAAGGTATGCAAACGGACTGGGAAGCCAGCAGAAATTAAGCTTGTACGTTAATGGAGTACAAATTAAAGACTATGCTTTTCCGGCTACCTCAGGCTGGGATTCATGGACAGAGAAGGCTGAGACCATAACATTGAATGGGGGCAGCAATACAATAATGTTCAGGCGTGATTCCGGCGACGGTTCATTATACCTGGACTATATTACATTAGCTCATTCATCGGATTCATCCTATATTAACAATCTTTTGTCAAACGGAGATTTTAGTATGGGAACTAATTTGTGGAATCTATCTGTTCAATCAGGTGCAGCAGCGTCAGGAACAGTTCAAAACGGTGAATATAGGGCTTCAATCACAAATGTAGGCTCATCAACTTGGCATATTAGAATCTTTCAGACGAATTTTTCTCTTGAAAGCGGAAAAAGTTACAAGATATCTTTTGATGCCAGATCCACAATAAATAGAAATATTATAGCTTCAGTACAGAACAGCTCATCATATGTTACTTATTCATCCCAGGAAGTAACACTGACAAATACTATGAAAAACTATAGCTTTTATTTGGTGATGAATACATCTGCTTCATCTTGCAGTATGATTTTTGACTTGGGTTTTGAAAGTGCATTGCCCAATCATGATATTTATATTGATAATGTTATAATTGAGGAAGTTGCCAATGCCGTAGTAACATCAACACCACAGCCGACACAGTCAACAACAATAAATAATATTATTAAAAATGGAAGCTTTACAGACAATACAGCTAATTGGAACTATCAAGGTAATTGCTACGGACGTGTTATAAATGGTGAGTATGTGATTTCCTTATATTATTTAGGTACCAAATCATCGTATAATCAATTCTATCAAAGGTCCTTTTCGCTGTCGGCAGGGAAGACATACAAGCTGTCGTTAGATGCAAGAGCTGCTTCAGACACAAAAATGAGAATATTTATATGTGACGGTTCAAACTATACGGATTATATATCGGTTATTCAAAATATCACCACAAATATGAAAAATTACAGCTACACATTTACAATGGTGCAATCGGATAACAACTGTATGTTTGGAATAGACTTGGGAATGATTGATGGAGCTGTACATACCGATGTTTTTTTTGACAATATTATATTGCAGGAAATAGAATCTCCATCCATTACCCCCAATACTACAAACACAGCAATCCCCACATCAACTCCAACAGCTACTCCTGTTTCATCGGATTCGTTGAATCTGGCACTTGGCAAAGATGTTTATGTATCATCGGAAGAAAACGGTTATGGAAACGTTAAGCAAAATGCTGTTGATGGCAACTATAACACCAGATGGTCAAGCGGATGGTCCGATTATCAATGGATATATGTTGATTTAGGTTCAATCAAATCTTTCAACAGAGTAAAGCTTTTATGGGAAGTTAGTTACGGAAAGTCCTACAAAATACAGGTGTCCAATGATGCCAATAACTGGAGTGATGTTTATACAACCGATTCGGGTGACGGAAGTCTCGACGACATTTTCTTTCCTACAGTAAATGCAAGATATGTAAGAATGTATGGTATAAAAAGAGCAATAGAATATGGGTTCTCATTATGGGAATTTGAGGTATATAACAGCAGTGTAACTCCAACGCCTACCAGGAGTGCGACACCTACTGCAACTGCCACTCCTACCAAACCGGGGTCTACACAAACACCTGCACAGGATAAAACAAACGTTGCTGAAGGAAAGACTGCAGAATCGGATTCAAGCTTATCTTATACATATAGCTCTTCTATGGCGAACGATGGTGATGAAGGGACACGCTGGTGTGCAGCTGACAGTAACTTAAATCACTGGTTAAAAGTTGATTTGGGAGATGTTTTCCAGATTACCGGTACACAGGTAATATGGGAGTTTGGAGGAAGAGTATACAAATACAGGATAGATGTGTCAAGTGATAATATCAACTGGACTACAGCAGTTGACAAGACAGGAAATCAAAGTACATTACAGGTTCAAAACGATGTTTTTAATGCATCGGGCAGATATGTAAGGATTACCATTACAGGACTGGAAAATGGAACATGGGCAAGCCTTTGGGAGTTTAAAGTTTTTACCGATACATCATATTTACCTGCCCCACCAACACCCATTCCGGATGGAGAGATGATTAAAAACGGAAAATTTGACGATGGATCCTCCGATTGGATTTTTAATGTAAACAATTTAGACGGTGCAAGCGGCTATAATATGGTTACACAGGTATCGGTAAATAATATTTCCAAAACCACAATTACAAATCCTGGGACGGATTTTTGGAGCTTGAAATTGGAGCAGGGCAGCTTTGAATTAAAAAAATATAAAAAGTACAGGCTTAGATTTGATGCATACGCAACAGCTTCACGAGGAGTAAAAGTTGAAATAGTAAGCGAATCCACATCTGTTAAATATTTTGACACTGTAGCAAATATCAATTTAAATAACGGAAGCTATTCGTATGAATTCATCATGTTCAGCAATACCGACGCAACATGCAAGCTGGTATTTAGTATGGGACAGCCAAGTACCGGTTCCGTTTACGGTTCACATGACATATTTATTGATAATGTCAGCCTTAAAGAAGTCGGAGAAGTGACGGTAACTCCCGGACCAACACCTGTTTCAGGTGACGTCAATGTAAATTTCTCACCTTCAAGAAGTATAGTATCGGATAAATTGATGTTTGGTGAGAAAACTGATATTGAGTTTTTACAAGGTGGAGAGATATCTGTAGATGGAACTATGCTCGGTAGAAAAGAGGTTGTACTGGTTATTGACAATTCAGGAGCTTTCGACTCATATATTCTTGATCCTCTTTCACCTTTTGATTTCGGTATTTTTGCCAACAATCAATTGTCTATTCAGGGAAATAGTGCAACGATATTGGGAAGTACATATTCTCAGAAGTTTAACAGTACAGGAACAAATCTTACCATTACAGATAAATGTATGGCAGCGGATTTCTTTGTAATAACACCTAATCTGAATGTCAAAAAGTTTGACAATATTTCAAAACCGATAGAGATGCCTTATTTACATTCTCAGCTTATCAATGAGGCTTTTTTGGCAAATCAGGTTTACAGTCCACAGGACTTTCCTTCGGGAATTGATATTCCCATGGCGGGGCAAACAGGAATTAACATAAGATATGAGCCCTGGAACAGCCGATTTGTAATTACAGGAGGCGGCACATTCCAAATAGATAAATCAATGTATTTTAAAGGGAATGTTTTTATATCTTTATCAGGTATAAACAATACAGGAGATGCGTTTATAGTTGCAGACGGAGACATAACTTTCCAGGGTAACGCATTGTCGCCAAACGGTCCTAACGACAAGGTATATATTTACTCTATAGGTGGCAATATTGAGTTTCAGACTTCCAATTCCACCATCAATTGTATAGCATATGCACCGGGCAGCCCTGAAAGACCAAATTCTTCCGGTAATATAAACTTTTTAGGTAATTCAAATACTGTAAATGGAAGTATTATTGGCCAGAACATAAACCTAATGGGTGGAGGTCTGGTGATTGATTCAAATCAAGGTTTCCTGGAGGATGTTGAACAGAAATATATTAAGAATTCAACATATCTTAATATGATAAAATATGTAGCCATGGATTATATAGAAAAGTTTGCCGGAACTGAAACGAAACTTGGTTTTATAAAGTATTCAGAATCAGCTAACGGAAGTGATATGTTTTTTTATGACATGTCCATTGATACACAAGTTCAGCAAGTCAAGACAAAAGTTAATAATTTGACATCGGAGGGTTCAGGGCTGAGCAATATGGGAGACGGTATTCGAAGGGCAAAGGAATTGCTGGAGGATCCCGTAAAGTCAAATAAATTTGCTTCGAAATACATGGTTGTTCTTGCAGGCTCTGCACCTAATAAATGGACAAAGACTACTTCTACAGGAAACACGATGAAAATGGATAAAGGAAATGCACAGTTCTTTGGAGGCGATGGCACAGGAGACAGCGATGGAAGTGCTTTAGAATATGCAAAAGCACTTGGTGCAGCTGCTAAAAACTCCGGAATAATGATGTCGTTTATAGATTTTTCGTCATTAAATATTGAGAGCAAAATGGAAGAAATATCTGTTGCAAGCGGTTCCGAAAAAGTAGCATCGACAGGCAAACATTTTTACAAGGCATCCAATTATACGGAATTAGTATCCATTTTTGATAATATTTATGATTATACAACATATGAAATTTTACTTAACAATGCATATTATGAAGAGATATTCCCTAAAGGTATAAGGATTGTAGAAGCACCTGAGGGAGTGACAGTATCAAAAGTGGTCATAGACGGCAGTACCAGGGATAAGGCGACGGGTACTATTAACAATGTGAAGCTCAGTTATGACGGAAGCAAGTATATATTGAGCGGTGATAGCTTTAAATTCAAGCTGCGGTTCATAAAACCGGGAGACACTACATTCAAAGGTATTGATTCAAGTATTACATATACTATTCAATTTATTGACTCAAAGGGTGTCAAACGAACGGTTCCTGTTAAAGGATATTTCAATGATTTAACGGTGAACGTGGATTGGGTTATAGATATCGCATAGGTTTGGTTGAGAAGTCGGGATTTTAGGAGACAAGATATATAAAAAAAGAATGGGCATAAATCATAATGCCCATTCTTTATGCCCATTTAAACCTTAAAAATAGTAATTGATTTGTTTAGTTCTTGTGCAAGTTCGTTTAAAATCTTTGCTTGATGGTCAACTTCTTCAGCACTGTCCAATTGGTTCTGTGTGGTGGCTGATACCTCTTGTACAGTAGCTGCTGTTTCTTCTGAAACAGAAGAGATATTATTTATAGCTTCAAAAGTCTTATTTCCGGATTCAAGAATGTTGCTTACAGAGGATTCAAAGCTTACAATGTAATTGCTAATGTTTTCTAAAGACTTAAAAATATCTTTGAATGAATTGTCAGTTTCGTTTACAACATTCATTTGCTGCTTAATTATTTCCTGAGTATTGCTTGCTGAAATAACGGTGAGATTGGCTTTTTCCTGTATATTTTTAATTACATCGCTTATTGTAGTTAAAGATTCTTTTGTTTGGTCGGCTAGTTTTCTTACTTGCTCGGCTACTACTGCGAATCCTTTTCCGGCCTCTCCGGCTCTAGCTGCTTCTATTGCTGCGTTTAACGAAAGCAAGTTGGTTTGCTCCGATATATTGCCTATAAATTTTACTATTTTTTCTATTTCTTTTATATTAGTATTTAATGTATTTATATTGTTTACTATATCATTGGTTGCCGAACTGGTCTGCATGGATTTTGAATTGAGTGATTTAATTACGGAAAGAGCATTTTCACTAAGTGATTTGGTTTCATGGATAATTTTCGAAACAGTTTTGACCTCATTGCCTACCTTGTTTATGTCGTTGGAGAGTACTCTAACGAATTCAAGGGATTTGAAGTTGTTTTCCGCTTGTTCCGAAGTACCTATTGCAATTTGGTGCATGCTTTCTGCAACCTGTTCAGCGGTTGTATGGAAAACAGTTGACAGAGTATTAACTTTTTCCGAACTTTCCAGTACATTTTGGGATGAAACGCTTACCTTGGAAACCAGCTTTTTTATATTTAGTGTCATATCGTTAAAGTTATTAACAAGGCTGGATATTTCGTCACGATATTTGTCGTTTAGGTTTATATTCAGATTACCGTTACGGGCTTCCTTCATTAGAAATTCCAACTTGTTTAAAGGTACTGTAATACTATTTGCAATAAACATTGATATTATTATAGCAATCAGGAATATTATTACTCCGACTATTATCATTGTATTTCTTATATTTGTGGAGTCGGCTTTTAGGTAATCCATAGGTATTATACCTATGATATTCCAATCTGTAAAATTTATATGTGAGAAGCATACCATAAAATTGATACCGTTTATTGATGTTTGAAAAGAACCCTTAATTAATTTGTCTTCATTATTTTTACTTTCGGATGCAGATTCAATTTTTTGAGTTTCTACTGCAATTTGATCAACTAAAGTTTTGTTCGGATATTTTGAGTTCATTGGGAGTTTTTCGATATCTTTGGCTGAAATAATGGTACTGTTTGAATCCACAATAAACAAGTCGGAAGAACCGTCAATATTAATATCCTTAAGGATATTATGCAAGAAGGTTTTATCGAAAAATACTCCCATAGTAACAAGTACATCACCAGTGTTGTTATTAATTATTTGCATTACTGATAAAAGATAAATCTCATCGCTGTTTGATCCTTTAGTGCATAGCCATACAGGCTTTCCTTTGCCTTTTTCAGCTAATTGCATCAATTCTGTTTCCTTATTTGTGAAGTCAAGTGATTGGTTTCCTAAATTATTTAAAACCATAGTGCCTTTATGGACCATGGCAAAGCCTATGCAACCCTCGATTGAATTAAAAGAGAATTTACTGCTTAAATCAAAATACAATTCTTCGGTTAAATCTTGCTGAGATATCATACCCTGGTCAAGTTTGTTTAATATTTCTTGAATGTTTCTATTGGTTTGGATTTCATTTAAATTTGCTTCAATTGAATTCATTGAACTTCTTACACTTTTGGCTGACTGTGCTGTAACTTCACTTGAGAAAGATTTGATTTTAGTCTCTAAAGCTAAGCTTGATTTGTTATAACTTGAAAAGCCCAGAATAAATAAAGGTACACTTGACAGTAGAACAAAAATAAGAACAAGTCTTTGCCCAATTTTTGCATGCCTGAATAATTTAGACACACTGTAAATAGATTCTGATATCTTGTTTGAAAAATTAGCAGAATTGATTTTGGTAAGTCGGGTATTTTTGAATGTAAAAAACCTTTTAAAAAAGTTTTTCATAAAACATATTCCTTTCTATAGAAACTAAGTAATTTTATAGTAAACAATTAATTTAAATATAAGTTTGTTTATCAAAATGATTTGTTGAAACTAGATTTTTTGATACTATATTAGTTATCGTCATTTTTCGATCAAAAAATAGTACTTTCTGATTAATTTAATGCATTCTAGAGATTTTATATTAATGAATTTTATAGCATAATAAACAATGATTTATGATGTACCAATCATCATTTATAGTGTAAAATTTATGCCATTAGAGGATTGTTTAGAAAATAATTGGATTATATGTTAAATTCTTTGATGATTATAGAGATTAAATGCAATTAATAATGTATTTATTATAGATATATGGTTGTTAAATTAGTTATAATAGTTTTATATTTATGATGATGATATTACATGTGGGGCCAATTTGTATCCAACAGAGAATCCCATCATTATTGATAAGACTGCAATTATTGGAAATATTGGGTGGTATGATTATACCTTGGCCGATACAAGGTTGGAAAGAATATATAGTTATTATGATTATGCTAAAGGTATATTAGAAGAGGGAACATGGAACGACACAAAGTATGCAGTTTGGCTTAAGGCACCTAATTCGACATATTGGAAGGATAGATTAAAAGCATTATCCAATAATATGGTGTTTGAAATATTATTTGGCGAGTTTAAAAATTCATTTCAACATGTATCCGATTATATTGAAAAGTTGTTGATAGTATTACATACAGCACCATTTAAAGAGTGTATAATTCCTAAAGATAAGGCTAGTCCTTTTGATGCTTATAAGGAAGCACTAAAATAGGTGAATTTATTAAAAGTGTCTCAAAAGACATGGAGATAAGAATTGTTTGCGGTCACAGACATAAAAAATTGTATCTTGATATGTGTAACATAAAATTGTACAGATCTCCGGTAGGATATCTGGATAAATCGCAAATAGATTACGAGAGAATTGCAAAAGAAGTTATTGGTGAGTTTCAATTATAATTTTGAGGAGTGCGATGCTTAAATGTTTGATGCTAATAGGTATATGACGTGTTTTAAAGATCTACTCCTTGTTATTCATGATAAGCCAGATATTGAACGAGATGCGGTTGCAAAAGCATGGGAAGAGCAAGGTGGTGAGATTACAAGGATTGGTCGTTTTTGGGAACCTCCAGAGTTAGATAGAGAGAAGATACAATTATACGGGAATCATATATTCTGTATGGTACTTGCTCAAAAACTTAATTTGAAGCTTATTTCACCGTTTGATGATTTATTATTGCATTTATCCCCAAAATGGTTGAAAAGATTTGTCAGAATAAGTACTATTGCTGAAGCGACAAAAGTATAGAAGTATGATAAAATGGAAAACAAATTTTTTGAATTATGAGGTAGAAGAATATGAAGCTTTATAGACCTGTAGGAATAAGAGAACTTGAACTTATAAAAGAATCCGGAATGACCAAGTTTCCGCCAAGGCTTCCGGAACAGCCGATATTTTATCCGGTCCTGAATATTGAATATGCACGTCAAATAGCATTGGAATGGAATACTAAAAGTTCACCGGGATATGCCGGCTTTGTTACAGAATTTGATATAGATGACGAATATATATCAAAGTTTGAAGTCAAAGTTGTAGGTGCCTCAAGGCATAAAGAATTATGGGTTCCTGCAGAGGAACTTGATGAATTTAATAGACATATTATTGGTCAAATTAGAGTCATAGAAGAGTATTACGGTGAAAAATATGAAGGTAAGAAGAGTGAATAACATTAAAGAACAATATAACTATAAAAATATAAAAGATTTCGGGGTTAAATATGTCAAATGCAATAGTGAATTTAAGGGATGTTGGTGAATTTGTAAATTATTTATCGGGAAGTAATATCATGGCAGAGAAAAAACTATATAGAGGCGGAAAAATTGAGTCTGTGGAATGTTTAGCTCAAGCAGGATATCCCAAGACAATACTAAATCTGAGGGCTTCACCCGATAAAATAGAAAAGGATCAAGGTCTTATACAGTACCATTATCCTATTGCCAATAGTATTGAAAAATATGATACACAACTAGGAGATGTGAGAAAGTGGTTAAATGGGGTTATATCAACACTTTCCAGGGATGATTTACAATTTCCGGTTTTTATTCATTGCACATCCGGAAAGGATCGTACAGGAATTGTTATAGCTTCAGTTCTATGGCTGCTTGGTATATCGGAGAATATAATCAGAGAGGAGTATTTGTTAAGCGAAGGGAAAGTCGCTATCCAATCGATTGATTTGACTCTCAAAGGGATAAAAAGTAAGGCAAATTATTTTAATAAGGTGTCTGTACCTCAGTTAAAGAAAAACTTTTTGATATAGAAGAATTTTATCATGTAAAGGTAAATGTCAAATGGAAATTGTGAAAATAAATGACAGCGATAAAACAAAGTATATGGATTTGCTTCTTATTGCAGATGAGCAGGTAGATATGATAGAGAAATATTTGTATCGTGGTGATATGTTCGCCTTATGTGATGATGATGTTAAAGCAATTTGCGTTGTTACTCAAGAACGCCCCGGTGTTTATGAGATTAAGAATATTGTTACCGTTCCTAAATATCAACGGAGAGGGTATGGTCAACGTCTAATCTCATTTATTGTCGATTACTATAAAAATTCCGGTAACGAGTTATATGTCGGAACAGGCGATAGCCCTATGACACTTAATTTTTACGAGAAATGCGGTTTTAAGAGGTCACATGTTGTTAAAAACTTTTTTGTGGATAATTATGATCACCCTATTTATGAAAATGGAAAACAGTTGGTGGATATGATTTATTTGAAAAGGCGTCTTTAGTCGTTAGTAGTTGCTAATAATGTAAAGTCTATGGAATATATTTTACCAAGAAATATTGAGATTTTACATTATATGTTATACAATTTATATTAAAGAAAATTAGACAAGCTGGAGGGGCACATGGCTTTTAAAGTAACAATATCAGGGGATATTAAATTAGAAAAATGTATTGAATCTGTCGTATGTAGGGCAGACCTGCCAAGTGATTGTACCTGTTATTCTAAAGTTGATAATTACATGTACATAACAGGAAAAATCAGTTCCAATGAAAGCACTGCAGCTTTGTATCAATGGGCCCTGTTGAGAGCAGATAATCCGAATGCCTATAGAGAAGTCATTGTTGAAGAGATTGAAGATGAAACTCTTATCAGAAAGGTTATTTTCGATAAAGCTTTTGTTTTACAATATGAAGAAAACTATTCAATTAATACCGATATAGGATCATTTGGATTACACATTAAACAATTAATTGGGAATAAAGTCCAATGTACAAACTCTGAAATTCAAAGCATCCAAAGTGAAGCAAATAATATCATTGAAAAAGTTGAGCTTGTTAAATCAACGATCGTAAAGGAAGAAGAGAATTTGGCATCACAAAACATTCCATTTGTTATGACTTTAGAACCGTCTCCAGCACCGACCCAGGAAGGCGGTGTGCTGTTAAATGTGCCATTTTATTCTCAAGCATCAGATAACATAGTAAGAGTAACAGGTCAAAAAAATAATGGGTGTACATTGACAGCATGTTCAATGGCTTATGACTATAAGTATGGTATTGGTAAAAGCTATAATTCAGACCTTCTCTCAAAATGGTGGGGACCAGGAGGTATGTATTTTGGGAAAGTATCTGATATGCTTAAATCAGGACCATTTATATCAATTGATTATAAAACTATTTATGAACAATTAAATAAAGGAAATCCGGTAATATTTTATGTAAAAGATGGCTCGGGAAAATATTATGCACATGCGGTTGTTATTAAGGGGTATGTGAAAGGAACAACGGTGAATAACCTTAGTGCTGATAAATTTCTAATAAATGATCCAGGGAAAAAAGACAATATAAATCTTTTGCAAGTGCTTAATAAATATGCTACATGTAAAACATATAGGATACATGTTATTAGATAGTACATATTTGGTTTATTATCTTCAATTATAAGGGTGATGAGAGTTTGCAACCTGTCAATATGCTCTCATCACCCTTTTTAATATTGAAGCAATTAGAGGTGGGTTTTTAATCGTTAATATAAGGCCTCTATGATCCCGGACATAGATGAAAACATATATCTTTTGCTTCTTGAGCTTTTCTGATATACTGTATATGGCTTGACAGTTAACGATGAAAAGCTTTTAGGAGATGAAGGAAAAGTTATTTTAAAAGGCTTGGAATGTCTTTGGAGGACCTAAATTGCTATAAGACCTTGGAAGCCTTTTTTTATATTCGATTTGACATTGAAGAGACTTTGAATATTTTGATAATAAAAAATAAAGATACATTTTACCATAAACAGATGACATTGATTTGAATTAAATGATTTTAAAGGAGAACAATAATGTTTGGATATGTTAGATATAGCAAGCCTGACCTGACTTTTAGGGATTACTATAAATACAAGGCTTATTATTGCGGTATGTGTTTTAGCATAAAAAACAATTTCGGACAATTGAAAAGACTTTCGTTAAACTATGATATTGTGTTTATGGCAATACTTTTTTCAGGTATATATGGAGGCTGCGACAAAGTTCATCTCAAAAAATGCTTTTTAAGTCCTTTTAAGAAAAAGAAGGTTATTTTAAACGAATATTTGGATTATTGCTCAAGTATTAATGTTTTATTTTCCTATTATAAACTTCTCGATGATTATAAGGATAATAAATCAGTGCATTCCCTTTTGTTATCTAAGATACTGTACAAGGACTATATTAAGATTAAAGACAAATATCCTTACAAGGAGAAAATTGTAAGAGACGGTTTTGAAAAAATTCAAGAGCTTGAAAAATTCGATAAAACAACATTAGATGAAATAAGTGATGTATTTGGAGAAATATTGGGTGAGATGTTTGATTATAATCCACAGTATGACCAATTGAGGCTTTTAAGAGAGATAGGTTTTTATCTGGGTAAGCTTGTATATTATTTGGATAGTATTGATGACATTGAGGATGATGCTAAAAGAAAAAGATTTAACCCATTACTCAATTCTTATGAACATAATATAGAAAAGAAAATTGATGATATGATAAAGAGAATTGAGGACTATACAATGCAATTGGACATAAAGCATTCAAAAGAAATAATATTAAATATTGTTAGTCAAGGACTAAGGAATAAGTCAGGTGCTATTTTGGCTAAAGTCAAAGGGGAAAGGAAAACAGATGATAATTAAAGCTATTATAATTTTTTTTATAATTATTTTTATTTTGCTTATAATAGGCGGTCTTCTTTTGTATATTATTAGAAAGCTTAGAGTTAAAGGGGAAGACTGTTGCGGGTGCAGCATTGAATGCTGTTGTGAAGGTTGCGGTGAAGATGGTTGTGAATGCTGCTGTGATGGATGTGATTGCTGCGATGGATGTGATTGCTGCGATGGATGTGATTGTGATTGCGGTTAATTGTGCTAAAAGTAAAAAAACAGCTGTCAATCTTAGTTGACAGCTTTCGATTATGAAAAGGTACACTATTTATGTTATTTATAGGGAAAAGATATAGCTATGGATTTTTAAGGAGTAGCGAATGTTACCATAAATCTTGGCTTCAAAACCTCTATTTTTATAATGTTATTATCCCAGTCTTTGCAGACAAATTTGCCGAGTTTTAAAACGTCAGTGTCGTATGAATATGTCAGATTAAACTGAATAGATGCTAATGTGCCTGATTCCTCACCTGCTCCTGAATTTTTATAATCTTCAATTTTGGTGTAGTATTTGTCAACGGATAGTACTTTTTCTTCAGTATAATCCAACGCTTCCATGAGAGGAGCATACTCGGGATTAGCCAATAGATTGGCATCTGGAGAACCTGTCGATTCTTTTTCAACTATTTTTGCCGGATAATTATAATTTAAACTAAAGCTGCAGCTGGCAATATTCGTAAGATAATATCCGTTTACATCAATTATCGGTGTTCTGTTATAACCTGCGTAAATTATATCATTAGGACTTTTTAGTTCTATGTAAGGAATTTTGGGATATTCCGAATAGTCGCTTGCAGACATGTTGAAGTTTTGTGCTGCCAATACAATATCATTCATATTTACCGCATTGTCCCTGTTAAAATCTGCAGCATCGTTAAAGCCTTCCATTCCTTTAGTGAGATTAAATGATTTTGCAATTTCAATTACATCTGACATATTCACCGAGTTATCATTGTTGATATCTCCGCACATCATTATTGAATATGCACCATTTTGGCTTACATTTACTTTTCTTTCAGATGATTCTTTCCATACAAATCCCAGATCAATGTTTCTTTCTATGTAACCCGGTTTGCTTATTTTTATATTGTAAAAAATATTTTTATTGGAGGATGTTTCAAAAGAGAAGTATCCTTCCGAGTCTGTTGTTGCAGTAGTGGCACCACCGTTAATGGATACTGTAAAGCCGCTGCGATCAACGTTGGTGGTTTTATAAAATTCGGGTGCTACATAGCCGTATATCTTGTTTTTATTTACTATGGCAGTAGGCGGAGGTGAGCTTTTAAATGTTACGACATCACTGTAAATGGTTTCACCGTTGCTGCTGCTTAAATCTACTAATGCGGCTCTAAAAGAATATTCTGTATTATATCCATTAAGAAATAGTTCATAGCTGTCAGTAGATGAGAAATTGTCTGCGTTATAGGTTCTGTATATATTGGTTTTAATTATTTTATCAGGAGTATCACTTGCCCAATACTCATAAAAAACGGCAAAATTCTTTCCTTTGAATTCGTCAGGTATTTTGCAGTTTAATACGGCAGAACGAAAAGTATTGTCCGATACAAAGGCACTTCCTTTAAGGAGTGAGCTCGCGGAAGGAGCAGGAGTTGGTGTTTGTATAGGTGTTGGCATTGTTGTACCGCATGATGCAAAAGGTGTAGGTGTTGCTATTGATGTTCCGCATGATATTGCGGGAGTTGGGATATTTACTGCTGTCGTATCCGGTGCTGAGTTGCTTATTGAAGATGCTTTTGATATAACTGCCAATGCACAAACGGCTAGTACAATAAAAATCTTTTTGGCATTAATCATAACAGTACCTCCTTGTTAATGTTAATAAATGTAAATTATAAATAACAATGTTTATGTAAATCATATATTATATATGTAAATCATGCAATACTGTTTTTGAAATGTCAATTTAAATTTACAAAAAAACTTTTATATTATCTTATTGAAAAACTATTTTATTCCGATAGATTATGTGGAAGCATTTGGTGGTATATATAAATCTATATAATATTCGATAAAGACAAGGAGATTGCGTATGTCTCTATTATTCGCCAGACAGCCGATATTTGATAAAAAGAACAGCATATTTGGATATGAGTTGTTATACAGGGATGATGTAAATAATAACTCCTTCAATGGTACAGATGGAGATATGGCAACATCAAATGTTATGGCAGCAGGATTTTTGTCTATGGGGGTTAGTTCTTTAGCCAGCAAGAAAAAGGCCTTTATTAACTTTACTTATAATATGCTGTTGCAGAAGGTGGCTACACTATTTCCAACAGATCAGATAGTAGTTGAAATACTTGAAACAATAGAGCCCACAAAGGAGATTGTAGATGCTTGCAAAAGCCTTAAATCTCATGGCTATACTATGGCTTTGGATGATTTTATTTTTAAACCGGGTTATGATGCACTGGTTGAACATGCCGACATGATAAAGGTGGACTTTATTGCCACGAAATCGGAAAGCGAGAGAAGATATATTGTAAAACATTTCGGTAATGGAAGGATAAAGTTCGTAGCCGAGAAGATTGAGACAATGGAAGAGTATTATGAAGCAGTAAGGTTGGGATATACATATTTTCAAGGATATTATTTCTCCATGCCAATGATTTCGCAATCAAAAGAAATTCCACCATCTAAAGCAAATCACTTGAGGCTTATGCAGATACTTCAGGAAAATGAACCCAAGTTTGAAGATATTGTTGATGTAATTGAAAAAGATGTTGCTTTTTCATATGAGATATTAAGAATAGCGAATACGACATATTACTATCGGGGAAATTCGGTAAAATCAATCAGACAGGCCTCATTGCGTATGGGGTTGGACGAGCTGCGAAAATGGGCTTACATTACGGTATTGCGGAAAATTGGTGATAATAATAAGGACGAAATAGTCGTGTTTTGTGCTCAAAGGGCCAAGGCCATGGAGCTTATTTGTGATAAGGTAGGGCTGGAGAATAGAAAAACGGAAATTTTTACAATGGGCATGTTATCCATGATTGATACTTTGACAGGCTGCATGATGGATTTGATACTGTCCTATTTAGATATTTCCAGTGATATCAAGGATGTTCTTTCCGGCAAATTGGGGGATGACAAAGTATCGCTATGCTACAAGCTTATTATTGCATACGAAAAAGGCGAATGGAATACAGCCAACAATATTTGCGAAAAACTTGGCATAAATGTTACGGACGTTGCAGATGCTTACTTTAAAGCAATTATATGGGTTAATTGCGGTGACTGTACGTAAGTAAACTTAAAGCCATGTTGCTTTCTGCAATCTAAAGCAGTTATCTATTATTTTAAACACCTCAGCTCTTGTAATATATCTTTCGGGCTTGAAGGTTGAATCGGTATATCCATTAAATATTCCAAGCTCTACTCCTTTTCCAACATAATTTATCGACCAGGCAGGAATGGAGTTTGCATCTTTAAAGCTTACAGGTCCAGATGGAGTGTTTTCATAACCTAAAGCTCTCATAATAATGACTGCCATTTCCATTCTAGTTACATAGTTTGACGCCCTAAATGTATTGTCATTATACCCTTGAAGAATACCTTTGTCGGTTAGGACAACGATATAGCCCAAAGCCCAAGAAGGTATTTTTGCTTTGTCAGAATACTTTATATCAGTATTTTTAGATGGTTCAAGATTTAACATTACAGCTATGAGCTTTGCTATTTCAGCTCTGGTGATTTCCTTGTCGGGACGAATTGTCTTATCTGGGTACCCTTCTATTATCCCCTTCGATAGAAGTGATATAATGCTCTCCTTGGCCCAATGGTTTGAGATGTCGGAAAAGTCAGCGGAATCGGGCTTTTTTGTTACAATGGGTTTGGGTGTTGCAGCAGGGGTAGCAGTGGACGAAGGTACTGTAGATGATGAACCGGGTTTTATGCTGGGCACAGGTACAATCGGACCACCGGTACTCGGTAAAGTAACGGGAGAGTCATTTGGTCCTGCTGAATTTGAGTTTACGATAAGGGTCATAACTGCTTTGCTTTGGATGTTGGGACCCACAGACAACTGGCTGTTGAAGTCAAAATCCTTTTTGCTTCCTGAGGAACTATAGAAGCCATACTCCAAATATCCATTCTTAGAATATTTTGGGTTGTAGTAGGATAAATAATACTTGCCGGCAGGCAAATACAATTCCAAATCTGCTTTGGAAGAATTCCTGCTTATTACAATTTGCTTTGAAAATGCCACTTCAAATGACTGCTGCTGGTAGTTGATTGTAAAAAACTCAATTAATAAAGGAATATCATCAGCTGCTGTAAGGCCGGAAGGCAAAGACACAGAGCATGAAACCTTAAATCCTTTTAGAAGCTCGAAATCAAAGTATTTCAGATCCTGAGAAGATGGGCTTAATGTGCTTTTTCTTTCATAATATACAGTACTCGTTTTTGAACCTGAATAATAACCGTGGGCTACTAAATCTTTCTCTTCAACGATGTAATCTATATAAAAGAAACCGTCTTGAGGAACTGTAATAATATAATCTGCACTGTTTGAATTCTCTGTAATTACAACATTTGATGATATTTTAAGGTCGGCTTCATTATTGTTCTGAATATTTAATAATGCATCTGGGCCGTAGAATACATTTGCACATACTTCAACATCAATTCCTTCCTTCGGTGCGGTAATTGATTCAGGCAGAGACACCTTGCCCGATACTGTCTTTCCCTTAATTATTGTAAGATTGACATTACTGTTATTTTGAGCACCTAAATAGACTTTGGATGCATTCTTTTCATAAGGCGTAGTGTTTGTGCTGCTATAGTAGCCATTTTTGACATATCCTTTTTCATCAACCTGATAACTGACATAGAAGCTGGATAATGAATTATCCGGTATATTTACAAAATATTTCATAGATCTGCTTCCTTCCGGTATCACAAACTGATTGATGAATTGGGCACTGCCTTGATTGGCACCTTTTGCAGATACAAGCACATATAAGCCGCCTTTAGGTGCAGTTATACCGTCAGGAAGGGATAGCATGCCTGAAATGTATTTTGTACCGGGTATTTTGAAATCGATATTATACCGATCTGAAGAACTTGTGTCAATGAACCCGGCATTGCTCTTTTTTGAAACTGTTCCGGTCATATTGTAAAAACTCGACATAAGACAGCCTTCAGTGTTGGTTTCGCAGCCTAAAACATATTTGTATTTATTGTTGTTTTCAATTACTGTGAAGTCGAATTGTGCATATGTCTGGTTTTCGGGAATTACAACTTTTTTGTTGTATATATAATCCGGTTTATATGGGGAGTTTTTATATGCGTCGTCCGGAAAACCCAATTCCAGATAAACTACAGCACCTCCTGCCGGAGCTTTGATTCCGTCGGGAAGAGAAATTGTGCCTGAAATGGTTCTCTTTTTTAACAAATTTAAATCTATGCCATTTATGTCTTTGTCCTTTGGGCTCAGTGTGCTTGCAATGTTTACATCAAATGTGCATCCGTCGGGAGTATAATAGCCGGTTCTTGGCAGATTGACATCTTCTGAGTTTATGTAATATCCAATTCTGTAGCTTTTTGAAAGCTCTTCCCGAGGTATGATTATTGAATAATTCTGATATAGAGTGTCTTTTTTTAGGGTGATTGAAGTAGTATAAGACTTTCCTGTTTCCTGTTCTGCAAAGATTTCAATTGAAATATCTTTATTGAAAGCCGTATCTTTCAATATTACTTTTCCGGATATGGTTTTACTGCCCTCATTTATGCCGGTAGGAGTAGACAAAGCAGATGATGGTGTCGGTGTTGCTGATGGTGCTGTGCCAAATCTATACTCTGCTATTGCCGTATAATTTTCTTTTTGGCTTTTTCCTGCTATATACAGCTTATTTTTAATGTTGAACAACCATATATCATCTTTTACTACAGTCAATACTTCTTTCTTTGTCCAATTGTACTTTGAAATGTCATACTCCCATAGGTCAATTCCCATATCCATTGATTTACCGCTTACATAGATCTTGTTGTCCAATACTGCTGATGCCAGTGAGTTTATTGCCGTCGGTGCATTGGAAAGAGTAGTCCACTTTCTTTGGTTAATATCATATTCCTCAACAATGCTTGAATTTTCAGCACCACCAAATGAATATAGTTTATTCCCGCTTGCAGCCATACAATGGGACGATTTTCCGTATTGCATGGCAGGTAACTGTGTCCAGCTGTCATTTAAAGGATTGTATACCTCAAAAGTTTTAGCACTTAACGGATCTTCCCCTCCGGATACATATATTTTATTGTCATATGCCAGTGCAGCACAGCCTGCTCTGTCAGAAAGGACAGGTGCCTTTTCGGTTATCTTTCCGTTGGAGGGATCATATTCATATACTTTTCTCGAATTGCCTGCTATTATGTATATTTTATTATTAAGAGCCACTAAATTAAGTTTTTGGTTTAAATCAACAGTATTGGGATTTAAGGTACCTTTTTTAACCCATTTATCGGTACCCGTATCATAGGAATAAATATTTCCGGCATTATCAATTGCGTATATAATGCTGTCTAATGACACACAAGATAAAATACTGTTTGTGCAATATAATTCCGATTTAGCTGTCCATACACCTGTTTGGGTAGTTGGGGTTGGAGAAGGTGTAGGAGTAGAAGTTGCAGCTGATGGCTCCATGCCTGTGGGAGAGGCCGACGGAATATAGTATTTGGCATATTCAAGTGCATTTCTTGCATCTACAATCCCTTTTGTAGCTATATAACTATGTAAGCTCGTGAATTTGGTATTAACTGTATTTTTTATAATGGTAGATAAATCACGAGCACTTAAATTTGGATTATAACTCAAAAGAAGTGCTGCAATACCCGATACAAAGGGTGCCGCAGTAGATGTGCCGCTGGCAAACCCATATGAATTTTCGGGAAGAGTGCTGTAAATGTCCACACCTGGTGCTGCTACATCAACAAGCTGTCCATAATTAGAAAAAGGAGCCATATTTCCTTGATTATTGACTGCACCCACCGAGATTATGTTTGGAAGCCTGTAGGATGAAGGATATGAAGGCATGTTGCTTTTTTCATTTCCTGCACTGCATACAAAAAGTATATCGGAATTTTTCATTGCCTGTTCCAATGCATAGTTATAATGGGTATCGCTAAAGCTGCAGTTGATTATTTTTATTCCTAATTTTTTTGCATATTCGATTGCTTCAATCAAATCACTGGTGTATCCGGCCATGTCGTTCATAAATTTCAGCGGAACGATCTTAACACCTTTAGCAATGCCCCTTATTCCTATTGAATTGGCTCCTGCAGCTATAATTCCTGCAATATGTGTTCCGTGAGCATCTTCTGCTCCGTCATAAACGCTGTTGTCCGAGTTTATAAAATCCCAGCCGCAGTAATCATCTATGTAGCCGTTTTTGTCATCATCATATGTATTGGATAATTCTAATGTGTTTTTATATATTGAGTCCTTAAGATCCTCATGGTATATGTCTATTCCTGTGTCCAATACACCAACAAGAATATTACTGCTTATCCCTAAAGTATCCCATATGCCTGTCACATTGATATCAAAGCCGCTCAAGCCGAGTATTCCGTTGATATTCTGACCTGAGTTGCTAAGTCCCCACTGTTTGTTAAAGTGGGGGTCTTGAATACTGCTTATATATAGTTTATAATCAGGCTGAATGTACTCAATGCTTGTGTCGTTTTCAAGCAGTCTTATGGCACTCTTAAGTTCTTCAGAGTCAGAAAGCTCAACTGTTGCTGTCCTGGAGAGTTTATTATAATGTTGCATCTTACAGTTTTTTAATTTTTTGGATATATTATTAATTGATGATGAGCTATTGTCATTGTTTTTAAATTTTATTAACAGCCTATTGGTGTCAATAGGCAAAGTCTTATCCATAAAGATGGAAGGATACCATTTACCATCTTTCGAATCCAAACAGAAGGAGTACGATGGAAGTCCCGATATAAATGTGAAGAAGGTCAAAATAAAGCAAAGTATTTTATTTTGAATCATGGTAAAAATTCCTTTCATCATTAGTAATTCATAGGATTGCTTCAAACTTAAATTATATATTGGTATTTGTTGGGTGTCAATAATGATGTGAAGCGGGGCAATTTCTAAGGCATGGGAATAATGTTTAAATTTTTTAAAGTTCTTTTACATTTTATATAATGAATGTTTTTTTACAGTATGGTATAATTGAACAAAATCGCAAAGGCGGTAGAATGTATGGCAAATAAAACAAAGGTTTTAATTATTGATGACGATATTAATATATGTGAACTAATTAGATTATATCTGGAAAAAGAAGGCTTCGAAGCATATCCTGTTTATAACGGCATAAAGGCCATTGATGCATTTAAAGAGAATACACCAAACATAGTTATATTGGATATAATGCTTCCTGGGGCGGATGGCTGGCAGGTATGCCGGGAAATAAGGAAAATAAGCAGTATTCCTATAATAATGCTTACTGCAAAGGGAGAAACATTCGATAAGGTGCTTGGCCTGGAATTGGGAGCGGATGATTACATGGTCAAGCCTTTTGAGCCTAAGGAGCTAGTTGCAAGGGTTAAGGCAGTATTAAGAAGATACGAGCATAAGGAAGTAGATGTTCAGGAGGTTGTGTATCCAAACCTTGTTATAAATAGGACCAACTATTCCGCTAAGGTAAATGGCAAGGAAATAGAGTTCACCCCAAAGGAATTGGAGCTTCTGTTTTTTCTTGCATCAAATCCCAATAAGGTTTTTACCAGAGAACAGCTTTTAGAGCAGGTTTGGGGGTTTGATTTTTATGGAGACTCAAGGACTGTTGATGTTCATGTAAAAAGATTGCGGGAAAAAATGGAGATGGAAGACCAAATATGGCAGTTAAAGACAGTGTGGGGAGTTGGCTACAAGTTCGAAGTAAAATAAGAAACTTTCCAGAGGTAATTTATGTTTAAATCAATATTCAGCAAGCTTATTGTACTGTTTATTTCAATAATAATAGTAAGCTTCTCCATAACCGGTGTTATGTTGTATTTTATGTTGGACAGCTTTGTTTACTCTGAGAAGGAGAATGATTTAAAGAATAAAGCTGATAGTGTAATTGCTGCATTTTATTACTATGCAACATATGATATGGAAATGTTTGAAAACTCTATATATAAACAATTTAAGCAGTATGTTGAAGCTAACCTGATAAAACTGGTTACGGATCAAATGGAACAGGTCAGTCAACAAACGCGTTCATATGTCTGGATTGTGGATGAGCGGGGGTATATTGGATTTGCAAAGCCTGATCTCCGTAGCAGAGAAATGTATGATGTAGCGAGAAAGCTTATTTTTGAGAATAATTCATTCAGACTGCCAAGTGAAAAGCAATACAGTAAGGTTATGCTGTCCGGAAAAGATGTTGTTGAGAAGAATGATTTTTATGGGCTTTTTGGAGAAAGAAGGCTTACAATTGAGAAGCCTATAAGAATAAAAGACGATAGTGGCAATGAGTTTATCGGTGCAGTTTATTTAAGTACTTCAATTCCCGATGTTTATGAACTTCAGAATTCAATCATAAAGCTGTATCTTTATGCAGTAGGAATTTCCATAATTATTGTGGTATTATTGGCTTATGTGTTTTCAAGCAGGATATCAAAGCCATTAAAAGAGATTAATGAAGCTGCAAGGGTCATAGCGGGCGGCGAATTCCAGAATCGTCTTAACATAAATTCCCAGGACGAGATAGGTGAATTGGCAGCAAGTTTCAATAATATGATTGAAGCATTGAGAAATCTGGAGGAGATGAGAAGAGGATTTATCGCAAATGTTTCCCATGAGCTCAGGACTCCGATGACTTCCATAAGAGGCTTTATTGAAGGAATACTTGACGGCACTATTCCTCCCGAAAGGCAGGATTATTACCTTACTATTGTAAGGGATGAAGTTAAGAGGATGAACAGATTGGTAAATGATTTGTTGGATCTTGCCAGAATGGAAGGCGGAGAAGTCAAGCTAAACCTCATTGATTTCAATATAAACGAGCTCATAAGAAGGACTGTCATTAAATTGGAAAACATTCTTGTGAGCAAAAATATCGATATAGAGGCTTATTTTGAATCAGAAGACATGTATGCTAACGGCGATGTGGATTCCATAGAAAGAGTCATACTCAATTTAGTGCATAATGCCATTAAGTTTACTCAGGAAGGCGGAAAAATAAAGATATCCACCTTTAAGAAGAAAGAAAAAATATGTGTGTCGATAGAGGATAATGGGCCGGGTATTGATAAAGATGATATTAACCGTATCTGGGATAGATTTTATAAAGTTGATAAATCGAGGGGAAAAGACAAGTCAGGGACAGGTTTGGGCCTTGCAATCGTGAGAAATATTATATTGGAGCATGGACAGGATATATCGGTTGAAAGTGAACCCGGACATGGTGCAAAGTTCACATTTACTTTAAACAGGTCAAGCCGATCGGTTGATAAGGATTGATTAAACCCTCTAATTAACGGATTTTGAGGATTCTAAAGTTAACAATTTGTTCATATTTTTTTAAAAATAGTTTCTTAAAATAGTATTATAGGATATGAGACTATAAGCATTCCATATTAAAAGCAAATATATTCAAGTTAAAAGTTTAGGCATATTCAGTATTTATATATGGCAGCTTATTAAACTGGAGAGGAGTTATAAGAATGGATAATATGAATTTGGAAAATAACGAATTTGAAAAAAGAGAACCTGATATTGGAAATGAGAATAGCTCAAATAATCAGGCTATCAGTGAAAACGAATTTAACTCTGGCGATACAGTTTACTCACAAAGCATGGAAACGGAAAACATAAGACATACAAGTTACGAAGAGAGCATTTGGAATGCCTATAAAGACAATTCAGTCGAAAGCAATCCGGTTGACAACAATTCCGGTGAAGGTAATTCCAGTTATAGTAATTCTTACAATAGTAGTAATATTGATAGCATGAAAAAGGGTTCATTTTATTCAGAGTCTGTTAAAAAGCCTAGAAAAAACAAGAATCCCAGCATATTGCAACTTATTATCGTTGCTGTTGTAAGCTCAATGATAGGTGGTACTGTTGTGGGGGCATACTTTCAGTTTTTAGCTCCAAGCATACAGCCCTCATCTAAAAGTTTATTAAGTAACTTTATAGGCAGCAACGACAATTCAGGTTCATCATCGGGTACCAATGACAATTCGGGAGTTGTTAAGAAGGTGGAAATTGTTCAGACTGAAGAATCTGCTGTTACGGCAATTGCTGAAAAGGTAAGTCCGTCAATTGTTGGAATCAGGGTAACATACAGAACCAGAAGCTTTATTTTCGATATGAGTCAGGAAGGAAAATCTGAAGGTTCAGGGATTATTATTAAACCTGACGGCTATATCATGACAAATTATCACGTTGTGAAAGCAGCAGCAGAAAGTTCAAAAGGAAGCGGCACAAAGCTTGAAGTTATATTGCCTAACCAGAAGGATAAGCCATACGAAGCGACTATTGTCGGCGGGGATGAAAAGACTGATTTGGCTGTAATTAAAATAAATGCAAATAATCTTCCGGCTGTTGAGTATGGTAATTCAGACGAGCTTAAGATAGGTGAATTGGCAGTAGCAATAGGTAATCCTGCAGGTCTTGAATATATGGGTTCTGTGACGGTTGGAGTAATAAGCGGAGTGAACAGAACAATTCCTATAGATGACGGTAAGGAGCTTAAGCTTATTCAAACAGATGCGGCTATAAACCCCGGAAACAGCGGTGGTGCATTGCTAAACTCAAAAGGACAGGTAATTGGTATAAACACTGCTAAAATCGGTGAAAACGGTTATGAAGGCCTTGGTTTTGCAATACCTATTAATAAAGCCAAGGAAATTACCGATAGTCTCATGGAATTTAGCTATGTAAAAGGAAGACCACTTCTTGGAATTGAAAGTGACGGAAGATTTAATGAAGAATTGGCAAAGCAATATGATGTACCTATGGGGGTATTGGTTGCATCGGTTACTCCTTTCTCAGGTGCTTATAAAGGCGGCATTAAAGCCGGTGATATAATTACAAAGTTTGACGGAAAGGCCGTAAAGAGTGTTGACGATATTAATAAACTTAAAGAAAAGCATAAGCCCGGCGATATTGTTGAGGTGGTAGTATACAGAGATGGAGAGACACTCACATTGAAGATAGAGCTGTCGGAAGACAAGGGTGTAATAAATAGATAATAATGGCATATTTAGAAGGTGTTGACGGCAAAAGCCTCAGCACCTTTTTTAAAGGGTGTGGATATGAGTTTTTTATTTAACAAGCTATCGCGATTTTATGATGTATTTATGAATATTACAGGGCTTTCCAATGAAGATTTGCTCCTTCAATATATAGGAGATATAGAAGGTCTTAAGGTGGCAGATATCGGGGGAGGAACTGGAACTCTTGCAAAAATATTGTATAATAGAAGAGCAGAGGTTACCATTATTGATCCAAGTACCTCCATGACTGAAATTGCATTAAGGAAATGTCCTGGATTAAATATTATAAACGCCGGTGCAGAGAATATTCCGGTTGAAGACAACTTTTATGATGTTGTGTGCATAAGAGATTGCTTGCATCATATAAGCCGTTGGCAGGATTGTGTTAATGAAGCTTCAAGGATACTAAAACCGGGGGGCAGGATAGTTATTCAGGAGTTTAAACCGGGCTCTCTTATATCAAAGTTCATTTATATTTTTGAAAGAAGTCTTGGTGAGAAAACTGTATTAATTGAGCCTGAACTGCTTGTTGAAAAGGTGGGATTTAATGGTATTTTCGGAGAGATAATAAATGTAAGCAGCTTTGAATATGTTTTTTCAGGGGTGAAGAATGGGGAGATTTAAGCTATACTTTAAAGTTGCAAAAGATTTTATAACAGGCAATACTGTTAATAAACAGGATATAGCGAGAGCCTATGATGATGTCAGTCACGGTTACGATAATGAGTTTTTGGATGTTATGCACAGGTACAATGTCTCCATGCTGTCAATGCTTGATATACCGCGTGAAGCAAGGGTTTTGGATTTGGCCTGCGGTACCGGTTTCAATTCCTCGTGGATTTTGGAAAGGTATCCAGATGCATTAATCCACGCTTCGGATATTTCTTGCGGTATGTTAAAGGAAGCGGACAAGAAGCTTAATGGAAAAGTGAAACTCATAGAGGCTTCAATGCTTGAGTTTCTTAAACAATGTGAATCGGGTGCTGTGGATGTGATAGTCTGTAGTTGGGCGTTAAAATATGAGCCGCCGTTAGAAGTGCTGCGAGAGTGTTGGAGAGTTTTAAAGGATGGAGGGCAGATAGGTGTCATTGTTAATACAAAGGCTACCCTTCCAGAAATTAGAAGGATATACAGGTATCTTTTGATTGATAATTCATATCAGATAAATAAGCTCATGATGGAGCTGCCTAACCCAAAAAACGAAAATCAATTATATAAATGGTTTCGTATTTGCGGGTTTGATAAAATTAAAACATCTCATGGATGCCATTCTTTTAATTTTGATTCAACCGATGAAGCTGCCAGATGGGTAACATCTACTGGTGCACTTGCGGGATTTGATGTTATGCTTAATTTGAGGGATAATGATATGAAGAAGCAAATTTCAATGCTGTTAGAGAAGTTTGGAGTAAAAAGTATTACTCATGATTTTGTTTTGGGGGTTGCAAATAAATGTTTATGAATACTTTAGTTCTTTTGAATATGATGTTGGATAGAAAATGCATTAAACTGGGCTGGGATATTCACAAAATGTTTTCTAAAAACAGCAGCTACAGGATGAAAAATCTTATCAAGGCAGGACTTAATGTAATAAAAAACGATAGAATTGTTAAACATGAAGGAATGTACATAGTCAATTCATTCATACCGCCGTTAAATTCAGAGGCATATAGAAGCATTGTTATGGCAGTGCCGGGAGAGGGTGAGGAAATTTTTACGAGCCATACAGAGGGCAGACGGAAAGCTCCAATTTCCATATACATATCGGCAACATCCAAGTGCATGTATAATTGCTGGCACTGCAGTGCTGCCAAAAGAGGAAATCAACATGATATAGATACCGACAGAATGATTGATCTTGTAAAGAAAATACAGGATATGGGTACAGGTATAATAGGATTTACAGGGGGTGAACCTCTTTTAAGGGATGACCTCGAGAAAATAATCTCACACATAGACCAAAGAAGTGTTTCATTTGTGTTTTCTACGGGGTACGGTCTAACATATGAAAGAGCTAAGAATCTTAAAGCGTCAGGCTTGCTTGGTATAGCCATAAGCCTGGACTCTTTGGAGCCTAAAGAGCATGACAGGGGCAGGGGCTTTGAAGGTGCCTACAACCATGCAATTGAGGCCATTGGTCATGCCAAAAAGGCAGGGCTTTATACAATGGTGCAAACGGTATGTACCAGAGAGCTTTTAAAGGATAATAAGCTCTATGATTTTGCCGAGTTTATGAAGGAGTTGGGAGTGGATGAGATGAGAATGATTCAGCCATTGCCGTGCGGCAGACTTGATTCCGACACGAGTCAACTTTTAACTGCCCAAGAAGAAAGAAAGCTCATTGATTTTCACATTCAATGCAACCGTAACAGGAAGCTGCCAAAAGCATCTGTTTTCTCCTATTTTGAATCAAATGATCAGTTTGGATGCGGTGCGGCAGTACAGCATTCTTATATAGACAGTGAAGGAAATTTATACCCGTGTGATTTTGTGCCTTTGAGCTTTGGCAATGTATTTGATGAGCCCATTGATATTCTGTGGCAAAGGATGCATGAGTCCATTGGTAAGCCTAGAGGACACTGTTTCAGTAAAATCGAGTTGAGTGATATTATAAAAAGCAGGGACAACCTTGAATACTATCCTTTAAAAGCAAAGGACTTATGTATTGACTGCAAATGCACAAATTCTGTGCTCCCTGCATTTTACAGGATTCTTAAGGGAGAGAAGGTATGATTATCAATGTAAAGGGCTTAATGCTAAATTATGAAACCTATGGTGAAGGACAGCCTGTTATTTGTATTCATGGGTGGAATGAGAGCAGCAGGGTCTTTAAGTCCATGATTTACAGAAGACTCTTAAAAGGATGCAGAATATATGCCGTTGATCTGCCGGGGTTTGGCAAATCTCAGGGCTTAAAGGACTATGATTTTAAAGTGCTCACCGATATTGTGGATGAATTTGCCGATAAATTAGGGCTCAATAATTTTATTTTGGTGGGTCAATGTATGGGAGGAATTATTGCATTAGATTATGCAATAAGGCATAGCCATAAGATAAGTAAACTTATATTGGTGGAGACAATGATATATTTTCCTGTGTGGATGAACCTTTTGCTTGTTGAATTTTTGAGTATACCGATGTTGAAGTTTATGTTAAGGCGTAAAGTAGGTTTAAAGCTTCTTTCTGTGCACAGGGTTTTCAGAAAAACGGGAAGGGATAAAAAGCTTTACGGTATGTTTCGAAAAGTGGATGTAAAAAACTCTGTAAAATACATAAGGCTTATGAAAGATTATTCAAAGTACGATCACATCCGGAGGGCTAAAATACTTGGAGATATTCCTGTAGTATTGGTTACGGCAGGAACAACATTCAGTCAGGTAAGAAAAACATCGGAGGATCTCAAAAATGCATTAAACAATGTTAGCATTGTGGACTTTCCGGCTAAAAACCATTTTGTTTATGTATAGCGAAGATTGCGAAAGTTTAAAATTTATTTTTTTGGGTATAAATTGCTATAATAAAAATTGAGTATGATTACGATATAATATAGAAAGCAGGCAATATATGAAAAATAATGTTATTTCTAAGAAGAAAATAGAGGAAGTTTTGGAAATACTGGATAAAACGTATCCCGATGCACGTTGTGAGTTGAATTTTAATACTCCGTTCCAGTTACTGGTGGCTACAATGTTAAGTGCCCAATCGACGGACAAAACGGTTAACAAGGTTACGGACAAGCTGTTTGAGAAGTATCCTGCACTGGAGGACTTTCAAAAGCTTGATCAAAGCCAACTGGAGCTGGAAATTAAGGAAATCGGGTTATATAAAAACAAGTCAAAGAACATTAAAGAAATGTGTAATATGCTTGAAGAAAAGTTTCAGGGCAGGGTGCCCGACAATATGGAGGATCTTGTATCATTGCCGGGGGTTGGAAGAAAGACTGCCAATGTAGTTTTGAGCAATGCATTTGATGTTCCTGCTATAGCGGTGGATACGCATGTATTCAGGGTGTCAAACAGAATCGGACTGGCTAAAGCCAAAAACGTGGAGACCACAGAGGAGCAGCTAAGAAAAAACATACCCATGAATAAATGGTCAAAAGCACATCATTTGCTCATATGGCATGGAAGAAGGGTCTGTGCTGCACGGAAGCCAAAGTGCGAAGCCTGTCCCGTTGCAGCATACTGTAAATACTACAATGAGCAAACAGGAAATAAAGATAATGGTTAACTCATTATGCATTATTAGATATTCATTAATCGTTTATATAGGTATTTTAATATAAGTATTTTAATATAGGTATTTTAAAATAGGTATTTATATGGTCATTTAATTAAATATTTATAGGCATGTTAATCTGTTTGAAAGAGGTGTTGCTATGTCTAAAGATATCATAGAGACATTAGCAGGCGTAGATAAGGATGATTTAATTTTTTCCTTGGATATTGGAACAAGGACTATAGTAGGTATTGTAGGATATATGGAAAAAGATAAGTTTAAGGTTGCGGCAGCAGAAGTGATAGAACATAAAAGCAGAGCAATGCTTAACGGTCAGATCCATGATATTGAAAAGGTTGCCGAGGTTGCCGGTGAGGTAAAGGGAAAGCTTGAAAAGAAGCTGGGGATAAAGCTTGAGAAAGTTGCAATCGCCGCAGCAGGAAGAGTGCTCAAGACTTGTGAAATCAAGGTTGAGAGGGAGATCGATCCTGGAGTATTAATTGACAGGGACATTATTTATGGCCTTGAGATGGAAGGAATACAAAAGGCACAGGCAATTCTAGATAAAGATGAAGCTTCTGTGGGACAAACAAAGTATTATTGTGTTGGGTACAGTGTTATAAACTATTATCTCAATGGGTATGTAATATCCAATCTTTTGGATCACAGGGGTAATACTATCGCAGCTCATATATTGGCTACATTCTTGCCCCATATTGTTGTAGACAGTCTTTATACTGTTATGAATAAAATAGGTCTTGAAGTGATTAATCTTACTTTGGAGCCTATAGCAGCTATCAATGTAGCTATTCCGCCCGAGCTCAGGCTTTTGAATTTGGCGTTGGTGGATATAGGTGCAGGAACTTCCGACATAGCTCTAACAAGAGATGGAAGTGTTGTGGCATATGCCATGGTGCCTCTTGCAGGAGATGCATTGACTGAGAAAATCGCAAAGGAGTATCTTTTAGACTTCAATACTGCTGAGGATATCAAGACTTCGTTATCGAAAAATCCACCGGATAGCATATCATTTAAGGACATAATGGGTAAAAAGCATGTTGTCAAGAAAGAAGACATACTTGAAGCCATTAAACCCTCCATACAAAACCTCGCAACGGTTATATCTCAAAAAATTATGGAATTAAATCAGAAGGCTACAAATGCTGTCTTTCTTATTGGAGGAGGAAGCCAAATCCCGGGGCTTAGTCAAATGATTGCTGAAATGCTGAATATTAATGATGACAGGATTGCATTGAGAAGCCGTGATAATATTAATAATATTAAATTCGGAGGGAAAAAGCTTTCGGGACCCGAAGCAATAACTCCTATTGGAATAGCTGTCACAGCAATTAAACAGAGGGGACATGACTTTTTAAGTGTAATGTTTAACGGTAAAAGAATTAGACTCTTCAACTCAAAGAAGCTAACGGTTTTAGATTTACTGGCATTTGTAGGCTTTGACCCCAATTCACTTATAGGGAGATCAGGCAAAAGCATAAGATTTACAATCAACGGTGAAGAAAAGTTTATAAAAGGTGAGCTTGGACAGGCAGCCAGGATTATTGTAAATGGTGAAACTGCAAGCCTTGATACTTTCTTGAATTCTCAGGATGAAATAACGGTTGAGCCGGCTATACATGGCAGGAATGCTGAGGCAAAGCTTTCCGACTATGTTAATGTAACACCGAAAATAGGTTTAAAATTTAATGGAATGCTCATTTATGCGGGAACCCAGATTTATGTTAATGGAAATGAGACAGAGGATTATATAAATATATCTGACGGTGATTCAATACTTGTGAGGGATATAACATGTATCAACGATCTTTTGGAGATGTACGGCTTTGACCCGGAAGAATCCAGGATTGTCGTTAACGGAAATGAAGAAAATGAATCCTATAACCTTATGGAAGGTGATGAAGTACAGGTTGAGCTTAGAACCGATGAGAGACTTGATTTTAATGTACTAAATAACAGTATGAATACTATAAACGATCCAATTATTAACACAGACGACAAAGTCTTCCATATTACAGTGAACGGCAAGAACACAATTATTAAAGGAAACAAACACCAATATATATTTTTAGACGTGTTTAATCACATAGATTTTGATCTTTCAAAAGGTAAAGGAAATGCGGTATTTAAGTTAAACGGCGAAAAAGCTGCCTTTACAGATGAAATTAAACCCGGAGATGCCATTGAAATATCCTTTGAGCCGTCATAAGAGAAATCAGAATTTCCTAATAAATCTTTAGTGAGTTTACAATATCATAAAAAAGCTTTTTCTGATAGTTATCCCATGATTCTTCAGGAAGGAAATAGCTTATTCTGTAAAGTCTGTTTTCTTTCTGAAGAAAAACCTCATTTGATTTTATCTGATTTCCGTTTTTATCCAGCACTGAATAATCCCAGGCATAGCCCTTAAGATTGTTTACCTTAATAGGTTTTGAGCTGAAGTACTGATAATCTAAATGTGATGAAGATTTGGCTTTATCCAGGAATTCCGACAGAGAATAGGGGAGATTCCAGACCTGTACGAAGCCATTTGATATCTCGGATTTCAATTCTACATGGTAGAGCAAGTCACTGCCGGTAAACTCCTGTTCATCTATGGTGAAAATAGATGGATAATCAAAACCGAATTTACCTTTCTCAGATATGAAATTTTTAAAAATCTCTGTTTTTGGCTTAATAAACGGTAGTCCCGTTTCTATTGTTCCATCTTTATTTGCTTCATTTATGAATATATTCTCAACTGTAAATTCGGCAGGACATGAAAAAGACAGGTAATTATTTATAGTTAATATATAATTTACATTTTTACTTAATATAAAATTGACCAATATAAATAAGGCAAACCATGCACATATCCATATGCATGTTCCATAAATCTTTTTTTTGTAGTTCTTAATGAATATAACATACAAGTAAATCACTCCAGCTTCTAAAAATACGATATCTTTTAATTCGAAATCTTTTGTAAAACTTACAACATATATATTCCAAAATATTCACTAAAATTCCATTATTGAATATATTAGTAATATAATAATACCGGGAGTGGTTATTATGAAGATATTGGTAGTAAAAATGCCTAGGATAGTAGGAAACATACTTAAAAAAGTACTAAGGATGGGTTAAAATTTATAAAAAATAAAAAAGCTTAATGCTTTTTTATTTTTTATAAATTCAAAATTAATTTTTAATTTAAATGAATTACTACTTTAAATATAATCATCCAATTTTATACTGCTCTTGTTACTTTGTTTGAACGCAAGCATCTTGAACAAATATATATTGATTTAGTTGTACCTTTATCAACAATTTTTACTTTTCTGATGTTTGGTTTCCAACTCCTGTTAGTCTTTCTGTTTGAGTGGCTCACTTTCAATCCAAAAAGAACGTCTTTGCTGCAAACTTCACACTTTGCCATTATATCTACACCTCCTTTAGTCTGGAGAAATATTTATATTAATATTTACTTGCTTTACCCAAAGCACATATTATTCTAACACAAAACATGCAGATACTGCAAGTGATTTTTACAAATTTTAAATTTTACTGAAAAGATTATGAAAACTCAATAATTGTACACATCTAATTTATAATTTGGGCAGCAAATATGTGATAAAATAATGTAAGTATTAATAACGCATTTAATAGCAAAAGAAATACTAATGGATGGAGAACTCTTTATATGAAAGAAAATATTCCAAATTTCAATATAAAAGAGATAATGGAAAAGCCTTTAAGTTATTTAAAGGGTATTGGGGAAGTTAGGGAAAAGCTGTTTCACAGACTGGGCATCTTTAATATTGGAGAGTTGGTTTCTTATTTTCCCCGTGAGTATGAAGACCGGAATAATATAAAAAAGATTGTTGAACTTCAGGACGATGAAAAATGTGCTTTTGAGGGCCAAATAGCATCTAAGGTTAGCGAACAAAAACCCAGAAGAGGCCTTACAGTAAGCAAGCTTGTTATAAAGGATGAAACAGGCTCTATTACTGCAATATGGTTTAATCAACCCTATATCGGACGTGTATTTAAGCCTGGAGAAAAATATGTTTTCTTTGGAAAGATTGTAAGAAAGTTCAACACGCTGGAAATTCAGAACCCCATATATGAAAAGGCCGGCGAAGAAAAGAATATGTGCAGGATTGTACCTGTTTATCCTTCTACTATGGATTTGTCACAGAATGTTATTCGAGCTGCCGTAAGAAGTGCTATGGATGTAGTTGACGGCAATATTGAAGAATCGCTGCCGGTTTCAATAAAGGAACGTTATAAGCTTCCTGAAATAAATTATGCTTATTCCAATATACATTTTCCAATAAGCTTTGAGGATTTTAACAATGCCAGATACAGGCTTGTTTTTGAAGAGCTTTTCTTTATGCAGATAGGGCTCTTGAGCCTAAAAACTGCATTGACAAAAGAACATACAGGTATTAGCTTTATAAAAGATGATAGCAGAATGGACGCATTTATAAATGCTTTGCCTTTTTCACTTACCGGTGCACAGAAAAATGTTTATAATGAGATAAAGAGGGACATGGAAAGTGGCAGAGTGATGAACAGGCTGGTTCAAGGTGATGTAGGGTCGGGTAAAACCGTTGTAGCTGCACTTGCACTTTATAAGGCGGTTTTAAGCGGATATCAGGGTGCACTGATGGTTCCCACGGAAATTTTGGCCGTGCAGCATTATATAACCATGTCCAAGCTGTTTGAAGGCTTTGATGTGAATGTTGCATTGCTCACGGGAAGCAAGACCGCAAAGGAAAAAAGGGAAACAATTGAGAAACTGAAAAATGGTGAAATTAATATTCTCATCGGTACGCATGCACTTTTAGAGGACAAGGTGGAGTTTAAATCTCTAGGTCTTGTCATTACTGACGAGCAGCACAGGTTTGGAGTGAGGCAAAGAGCCGTGCTGTCTAAAAAAGGAAATGATCCTGATGTTCTTGTTATGACTGCAACACCCATTCCAAGAACACTTGCACTCATATTATACGGAGATCTGGATATTTCCATAATTAATGAGCTTCCACCAGGCAGAAAGCCTGTTAAAACATATGCGGTAGACAACAGCATGCGGCAGAGGATATATGATTTTATAAGAAAAAAGGTTAAAGAGGGAAGACAGGTATATATGGTATGCCCTCTTGTAGAGGAATCGGAAGATATAAGTGCTAAGGCGGCAAGTGAGCTTGCAGAGAAACTTTCTCAAAATGATTTTAAGGACATGAGAGTGGGACTTGTTCACGGTAAAATGAAGCCAAAAGACAAGGAAGCCGTTATGGACAGCTTTGTTAAGGGAAATCTGGATATACTGGTTTCAACTACGGTAATTGAGGTGGGTGTTAATGTGCCCAATGCCACAGTGATGGTTGTGGAGAACTCCGAAAGATTTGGATTATCACAGCTCCACCAATTAAGAGGACGCGTGGGCAGAGGTGATGAGGAATCCTTCTGTATATTGTTTAATGAGGGCAAAGGCCCTGTGGCTAAGGAAAGAATGAGGGTTATGGAAAAAACAAATGACGGGTTTGTCATTTCCGAAAAGGACCTAGAGCTGCGAGGTCCGGGAGAGTTTTTCGGTACGAGGCAGCATGGACTGCCGGAGCTTAGAATCGCAAACTTGTACAAGGATATGGAGATACTTAAAATAGCACAGGAGGCGGCTGTTAATCTCATTAATGAGGATCCTAAGCTTGAGAGAGACGAAAATTTTAGAATAAAAACGGCTGTAAAAGAAAAATTTTCTGGAAAATTAGAAGGACTTAGCTTTTTATAATCGAATAATGTACTATAGTGCGTATATTGGGGTTGACAATTAGAAATCATAATATAAAATAACATTATAAAAATGTATTTATACTATTCTTACGAGTTATAATTTGGAGGAATACTTATTTTAAGGGTAATATCCGGCTCTGCTAAAGGGCATAAGCTGAAATCAAAAGAGGGGAATTCCACAAGGCCCACCACAGACAGGGTTAAGGAATCGTTATTTAACATTATAGCAGGATATTTGGAAGATGCTTTGGTGCTTGATTTTTATGCAGGGACAGGAAGCCTTGGAATAGAAGCATTGAGCAGAGGGGCAAAGGAAGCGGTATTTGTTGACCAATCCCGTGAATGTGCTGGCATAATAAGAGATAATCTTGTACATACAAAGCTTATAGAAAAATCCCAAATAATCAACTGTGATGTTAAAACTGCTATTATAAAGCTGTCCGGTATGGGCAGAAAATTTGACTTGATTTTTATGGATCCCCCCTATGGAAAAAATTTTGTTGAAGAAACTTTAAATTATCTGGTAAATAGTGATATAATTATAAACAACGGTTTAATAGTTGCAGAACATGAGTATACCGATAAGGTACCTGAGCAAGTTGGACAAATTAAGCTTTTTAGAAGTCAAAGGTATGGAAGGACTATACTGTCGTTCTATAAAAATGAAAGCTAAAGATAAGGCGGTTGGTAATTTGAAAGTTTTTGTATATCCCGGAAGTTTTGACCCAGTGACAAATGGTCATCTGGATATAATAGATAGGGCAGCAAAGTTATGCGATAAGCTGATTGTGGCAGTACTTGTCAATTCCAGAAAAAATCCGGTTTTCACACTGGAGGAAAGAGTAGGACTCTTGGAAAAAGTATTAAAGGGCAGAGACAATGTTGTTGTTGAGTCTTTTGATGGATTGCTGGTTAATTTTGTAAGAGAAAAGAATGCGAGTTCAATTATTAAAGGGTTAAGAGCCGTATCTGATTTCGAATATGAGTTACAGATGGCATTATTGAATAAAAAATTAGATCCCGGTATTGAAACGCTTTTTATGATGACCAATATAGACTATTCTTTCTTAAGCTCCAGTGCAGTTAAAGAGTTAGCGAGACACAACGGAAATATTGAAGGCCTTGTACCGGAGTGTATAAGAGAAGACGTAATTAAAAAAATCATGAAGTGATTGGGAGGAATACAATGGAAATCCTATCTATTTTGGAAACATTGGAAGATATAATTGAAAAGAGTGTTAGTGTGCCGTTTAGTGGAAGATGTCTTGTAGATAGGGAGGAGATATTGGAGATTATTAAAGAAATGAGGCTTAAGCTGCCGGATGACTTAAAACAGGCCAAATGGGTGAAGGAAGAAAGACAAAGGATACTTATGGAAGCCCAGAAGGAAGCCGATAATGTTGTTAAGGAAGCAGAAAGCAAGATTTCCGAATTGATCGATGAGCATGAGATTACAAAGCAAGCCTATGAGCAAGCAAATGAGATTATTTCTAATGCTCAAAAAAATGCAAAGGAGATAAGGCTGGGCACTAGAGAATACGCAGACAGTATCTTAAGTAAAGTTGAGAGTATTCTAAAGGATGCATTAGAGGTTATTCAATCTGATCGAAGTGAATTAAAGTAATTTGCAAGTCAATTATACTGTAAATTGTTCTTTATATGTATAATTTCCATTAAAAAATTAAATATATAATATATGAAAAAATTTTAGAGAAATGGCGAAATGTTTAATGGTTCGCTATTTTTTTGATGTTTAGGGGTCCCTAAATTCATGGAGTTTATATTAAAAGATACAGGTGAAGTATAATGAAACGATTTTGGGTTGAGCAGTGCAATGCATTTTTAGAAATATTTAGGGATAAAAGACAGTTTGTATTGTTTGCCGTTTTATTACTTTTTATATTGCTGAATTCACTTAAGATTTCAATATTTAATCTGATATTGACAGATAATAAAGCATCGGTTATTGCACAGTTTAAGATTACATATACATTTTTAATGTTAATTATTATAATAAATGTATTTTTTATTCTAAAGTCTAAGGCTCTTTTTTTATTGCTGTATTTATTGCAGACAATCTATATATTAGTCAATATTTCATATTATATGTATTTTCACAGCTATCTTCATATAATGCAGTTTATAATGCTTTTTAATGAAGGCTTTACTGCAGCAAATCAAAACGCAGCACCCATTAACTTAAAAATGCTTATAACATTAATTGATCTGCCTGGTTTTATTCTTGTCTACAGGAATTTTCACAATATAATTGATTTTAGAAAGAGCAAGAGATCTCTTACAATAATTGTAACATGTTTATCGCTGGTATTGCTTGGAGGTATTGAAATAAATAGTTATTACAATGAATGGTCAATGGTTCATCTTGTGAAAAGCAGGTATAATGGAGAAAAGCCTATTGTAGAACGATACGGTACAATAGCCAATAATGCTTTGGGTATTTATCTTAACAGAAACGAGAAAGTTATTGTAGATAAGCTCAAATATGGGGAGGTTCAAACCGGAAATGCAAACGGAAAGGATAAGCCCAATTTTGTTTTAATCCAGGTGGAAGCTATGGATTCCAATATTATAGACAAGAAGTATAATGGATATTATATAACACCTTTCCTAAATTCTCTAAAAGACAGCTCGGTTTATTATCCGTATGTACTAAGTGAGCATATGGGTGGCGGTACATCGGATATTGAGTTTTCTGTAATCAACAGTATAGAGCCTCTTGAGGGCTACGCCGCACAGAAGCTTTCCAATTATAATTATCCCAACTCTTTTATTAAGATATTAAGAAAAAATAATTACTCTGCCATTGGATTTCACGGAAACAAAGGCAGCTTTTTCAACAGGAATGTATCTTTTCCCAAAATGGGCTTTGAAAGGCTTGTGGATATGGAGGAGATGGGACTTAAAGATGTTGGATGGGGGGCACCTGACGAGGATGTTTTAAATTATGCCTTTCAACATTTTTCAAATATGAAGACTCCATTCATATCCTATATAATTACAATGACAAGCCACGGTCCTTTTACGAATGCAGGCAATTACTATCAAAACAAAGCATTTGAAGGAGTTGAAAATATAAACATAAAAAATTATTTTAATTCCATGTCCTATGTGGATAAGGTATTAGAAGACTTTGTAACAAAGATTAAAAGCAGATTTAAAAACACATACATCTTTATATATGGAGACCATACGCCCAGTATACGGGATAAAGAGTATATGCAGGCTTCCTTTGACTATGACGGCAAGTATTTTGAGTTTGTTCCTCTTTTTATAATTACTCCTGATGGCATGAAGTATACTGAGAAGAGTAGAGTAGCATCCATGCTTGACTTTTCTCCGACTCTATTGAGACTATCGGGTGTGGAATTTAAGATTAAGTCTGATGGCGTGAATCTTTTAAATTTTAAAAGTGAATGGAAAGGGATTGAATATAAAAATGATGTTTACAAAAGGGATTTTTTATATCAAAAGGCTAATGATTCAAAAGGTTAATGATTCTAATAGTTGATGATTCTAATAGTTGATGATTCGATTGGTTGAGTAGAAAAGAAAGCGGTTGCATTTTGACAAAACCCGGTATGAGTGATAGAATCTCATTGACTTGAAGTTTATAATAAAATTGACATATATGGAAAGGTGGAATCATCACGTGCTGGACAAAATTGTAGAATGTATTGAGCCTATTGACAAATCTGCTATGGAACAAGCCTCTAAAAGACTTGATAAGTTAATAAAGCCAATTGGAAGTTTGGGTGTCTTAGAGGAATTAGCTATAAAGCTTGCAGGTATCTTCGGCAGAGTAAATACTAAAATTGAAAAAAAGTGTGTTGTAGTAATGTCTGCAGATAATGGTGTATGCGAAGAGGGGGTTAGTACCTGTCCTCAATTTATAACCGCAATGCAGACAATAAATATTATAAAAGGACTTTCAGGATTAAGCGTTCTTGCAAAGCATGCAAATTCAGATATAAGGGTTATAGATATTGGAATAAATGGAAATATAGAGTATCCAGGGCTTATTAATAAAAAAATTAAATCGGGAACATTCAACATGGCAAAAGGACCTGCCATGACAAGGGACGAAGCTGTTTCTGCGATAAATACAGGGATTGAGATTGTAGGTGAGCTTGTAAAAGACGGTTACAATCTAATAGGAACAGGAGAGATGGGAATAGGAAACACTTCCACAAGCAGTGCTGTTCTTATGGCATTTACAGGTCTCACGCCTGATAAAGCAGTGGGCAGGGGTGCCGGAATGACAGACGAGGGATATGAAGCTAAAAAGGCCACCATTTTAAAAGCATTGGAATTAAACAAGCCTGATAAAAACGATGCCATAGATGTTTTATCAAAGGTAGGAGGGCTTGATATTGCAGGTATGGCCGGCTGCTTTTTAGGAGGAGCATATTATAAGGTTCCGGTAGTAATAGACGGCTTTATATCGGCTGTTGCAGCATTAGTGGCTTATAATATAAATCCTCGGGTTAAAGATTACATGATTCCTTCTCATATTTCGGAAGAACCTGGCTTTAAACATGCTATGGAGTACATAGGATTAAAACCGTTTTTAGCACTGGAAATGAGGCTTGGAGAAGGCTCAGGCTGCCCTATTGCATTTAATGTAATAGAAGCTGCCACACAAATTATTAATAATATGGCCACATTCGAGGAAGTGGAAATGAACAGCGATTTTTTGATTGATATGCGTAAGGATAGCTGATTATTGATTATTGAAGGGCTTCCTCTTTAATATAATTTTTTTCAATAACCCATTTAGCCCAGAAACTGTCAGGATATAATGAAACTAGAGTCTTGTATTCCTTCTGGGCTTTTTCATTTTGACCGTACAATTGGTAATTGCGGGCGTCAAAATAATGTTTGAATGATTTATCATTTATGGAATATAAATTGGTATAATCTATTACTACATCAGGTCCTAAATCTGTTACTTTAACATTTTTCAAATAATGGTTCTGATACCAGCAAGCATACTTGTAACCGAGTACATCATATGAAAGATCTGCAACTATTGATATGATGTTCCTAATACGGGATTCTTTAGAGGTTTTTGAAAACTCAGGGCCGATTCCGTTAGGCCATCTTACTTCCGAAGGCACATAAAGGCTTGATGGAGCAAAAGTTTCTGATGCAAATTCCAAATGGAGCATATTAGCCTCAAACTTGTTGGATAAAAGGCTTTCACCTTGATCTTTTATTACATCGTCAAGTGTAGCTAATTGCCCGTCACTTTTCCTGTAAAAAAGATCACCGAAGTATGGGTCTATAAGCTTCCATTCGCCATTGACAAGTACCTCAAGGGTTGTATGGTTTTGTACATCTCTAAGCCGGCTGTTTATATTGCATTTATTGAGAAGAGTTGCAAGTGTAAATGCCTGTTGATCGCACCAGCATATTCCCAGCACCAGATTGTTGTATGCCGTACTGTCAAATGATTTATAGGCAGGATCTATATTTAGATTATTTTTAACATAGTTAAACAATGAAAGAAGTGATGTTAAGTCATCATTGGAATTTTGCGTATTTACGCTGGCTATATGTTTATAAGTCAATTCTTTATAATAAAAATCGGATATTTTGTTTGGAGTTAAAAGAATAAGTAAGGGTACAGCTATAAAGATTAATAATATTGAAACCAATAATATTATGCTGAATTTCCTTGATATTCTTTTCATTTATCTGCCCCCATTTATGTAATATAAAATCAATTAATAGACAAACCATTTTAATTCTACAATAGATTCTACATTAATGTCACGGTAAAATTGTGGCGAAATTGTGGCAAATCGATGAGGAATGAAAATATAAATGGGGACTTTACAAAAGTCCCCATTAAGTGTGCTTATATGTACATATAATTATTTTTTTACTAAAGTCTCACTGCCATCTGAGTTTCTTGTATAATTGTGATCCAGACTGCCCTCTGCGATATAGCCGTATGCCCAGTGTGTTTTACTTACATCTGTGAATCCGGCATCAGCGTTATTTAATGGGCCACGATTTAAGAGCCTGCATATAATTGTTACACATTCCGAACGTTTAATCTGTGCGTCAGGTTTAAATGTGCCGTCGCTATAGCCGGCTATCAGTTTTAAGCGGTATATTTCTTCAATATAGTTCTTTGCCCAGTGATTGGATATATCATTAAAGTGAACTTCAGCCGGATCAATATTTTTGAGCTTTAAATATTTTGCAAGTGCAGTTGAAAGCTCTGCTCTTGTAATGGCTTTATTCGGCGAGAATGTTCCGTCGCCGTATCCGCTGAATATTCCATTTTCTACAGCTATATTTATGTAATCATATGCCCAATGTTTGCTATCAACATCTTTGAACTTATTTTCAGTACCTTCAGTTTTTTCGAGTGACAATGCAGTAACCAGTATTTTGGCAACTTCTGCTCTTGTTATCATGTTATCAGGCCTGAACTGCTTATTCTCATAACCGTTTATAAATTTGGTATGAAGCTCGCCGGCGATATTTTTTGAGAATCCTATAAAATTAAAGATTGATTCATCATCATCAGTATTTGTCATCTGGTTAGCAGAAGATATTGTCACTTTACTTGACAGTGCTACTTCAGATGTGCTTAATTTACCAATCTTAAGCTTAAAGATGATTTGGCCTGTTGCTTTTCCGTCAAGGGTTCCTATATTCCATGAAATTGTGTAGCCCGATACTGTTCCGTTTGCTGCATCAACTACTATTATATCCTTGGGTATTTCGGCTTTTATGACCACATTCTCAGCAGGAGTGGTAAGTTTGTTGTTGTAATACACAGAGAAAGTAACTGTGCTGTTTTCTTCGTATGCAGTTTTGTCTGATGTGAGGAATACTCCCAAATCAGCTGGAATCGGTATTGGTGTTGGAGACGGAAGTTCTAATGGTGGTGTCGTTACAGGCTCACTAGTGGTTGATGGAGAAGGTGATTCTACCTGTACCGGTGGAACGTAAATAATACTTCCGCCGCCACCGCTTGGTGCTGAGCTTGGTGCTGAGGTTGGGGCTGGTTTTGATGATTTAATTGTAACTTCTTCTGATTTTATAATTTCAGATTCATTTCGAGCTTTATCGACAGATTTTGCCCATATTTTAAATGTTCCAACTTTTTGAGCCGGTAATATTTCTGCTTCATATACGTTATAATCATTCCAGGTTTTTCCTTCATCGTAGCTGTATTTTGTAGTAACAACACTTTCGATTTCCTTAGGACTTTTATTAATATAATCATCATAATATGATAAATCAAATAATTTATTATTATCTGTACCTTGTTCAATAATAAATTTTATTGGTTCATCAGTTACAGTTTTATCACTTGTTATATCAATTTTTTTCGGAGGTGCTGGAGTTACAGTGTCGAAACTTATTATTTGGAAAGGCTGCAAACTGCTTTTGCGATTGAATTCATCATAGCAAGCAGCATATACTGTCATGTTTTCTTTTACATCAAAGCTTCCTGTATATAATTTGTCAACATGTATATATTTATTATCTTCGTTTATACAATAATAGTGTATTTTGATATTTTTAGGAGGAATATTTGGCTGTGATGACGTTGGGTATATGATACTGACCTTTACATTATCTCCTTTTTTCACATATTTGTCCTTTGGCTCAACTGTAAATTTCGGTAAAGAAGGATTGGATTTATCATTATAAAAAGTTAGTGTAATTTCATTACTGTTTTTGAGCCCATCATTAGCCCATATTTTCACATCATATAGTCCTTCATCTAATGGTTTATCTTCAATTTTTAATTCCCCTAATGGTATATAGGCTGTAAAAGTATATGTGCCTCCAGTATGTTTAATTATATATGGTGAATTAACACCTTCTTCTTTTTGGAGTGTCAATGGGGTTGGTGTTGGAGTAGCTGAGGCAGTTGGAGTAGGGGAATTTGAAGCAGTTGTTTGGGTTGCTTCTGGTTGATTTTTATTAATTAAGTAGTACAGCTTTATATCTTGTTTATTAGAATCAGTAACAGAACCTTCGACTTTAAGATAGCCAAGGCCATCATAACGTTTGATGGTTGTTGATGGTTCTTTAATGTTTAAAACAGGAGCTGTATTTTCAATATAATTTATTTTGAATGTGTATTTATAACCGTCACTTATAACTTCTGCATTGTCTCCATATACGAAGCCAGTTACTGTGTTTCCGTTTACTTGTGGATTAACAATTACATTATCTGAGGTCTTTCCAGGAACTTTTACAGTTTCAATATTTTTCAACTCAACAAGATCTTCAATTACAAATGTAAAAGGTTCAGGATCTCCTGGTTTGCCTAAACGGTGTGTTACCAGTTCCTTAATTATATTTTTTTCCCCATAAACCAATGAGACATTTTGAACAATTACCGACATTGCAAGGATAATACTTAATACTACTGCTAAAGACTTTCTGAAAGTTTTTCTCTTCATATGTTTAACCTCTCCCCTTTTCTTTATATTATTAAGAATGTGTAACATTTATTTGAAACTTTTATTTGTCTATTTTTAAGTTTCAAAATGCTCTATTCAGTATATACAAAAATTGAGAAAAATTCAAGATATACAGGTATAATATTTCTTAATCATAATGATGCATTGACACAATATTTGCTTATTGCTATTCTATAGTAAATGTTAAAATTTTGCATATTTAATAAGTGGGAAATTTTGAAATTAAAGAAACTTTAAAATATGGAAAAAACTAATGATTTTCATTTATTGAAATAATATTTAAAAAGCTACCTTGAAAGTAAATTTTGTTTTATAATAAATATAAAGTAACTTATTGGAATAAAAGTGCGATAATTGACAGTTCAAAGAAATAAAAGCATTTAAAAAAATAATATATTTTGATTGATTTGAAGCATGGGGGTGAACATATGTACTGGAAAAGTACAGATATATCTAAAACCGATCTGGAACGATTGAGAGCGGGTAAACTTACACAAGAGAGTAAAAAGAAAAAGAAGAAGTCATCACAAAATGGAAAGGGCGTGTACAAAAAGTCAAA
>Ga0208695_1000326_pt1 | contig 56647 bp, 61 predicted proteins | sample AD_UKC111_MetaG_FD_184449 | JGI IMG/M metagenome (GOLD analysis project Ga0208695, IMG submission 184449) | Active sludge microbial communities of municipal wastewater-treating anaerobic digesters from Hong Kong - AD_UKC111_MetaG (SPAdes)... | ecosystem: Engineered > Bioreactor > Anaerobic >... | reverse complement strand
AGGGTCTCGGCCACCGCCTTGGGATCGGATTTCATGTTTTCCATGAACACCGATTCGTCAAATTCGAGCTTGCCGCTCTTGCCGAAATCGGTGGCCTCCGTCCTGATGCCCAAACGGGACAGCGTCAGATTTCCCGCCTGGGATCCCGCCGGCATCATCACGATTTCCCGCAAGGATTGCTTGCTCGTCCATAAAAGGGAATCTCCGCGAAGCAATCCCCGTTGTCTTTCCAGGGCGTTTTGCGGCGACTCGACAGGTTTTTCCACAAGCCTCTTGTTGATCCAGTCGAGCGTGGCGTTGTAGGCATCCACCGTCGATTTCACCGACTCAACCGCATCTTTCGCGTCCAGGGAAACGTCCAGATCCACCGTCCCCGGCGAGTTCAGTTCAAGGGTCACACCCCGCAGAAGGTCGTTGATCGAATTCGAGCTGCGCCGCACCTCCAGCCCGTCCACCCGGAGAACGGCATCCGCCGGTTCCTGCAGAACCTTCGAGAATTCCCCGGATCCGTCCAGCATGCCCAGGTCCTTCAAGATGCCGTCTGGGTCTTCCGCCCGGATTTTAAACTCCTGTCCCGTGGTTTCCGCCTTCAGGACCAGCGTGTTGTCCAGAACGAGGGCCCGGAGGGGAACGGAAACCCCTCGGGCAGCCGCCTCCTTTCCGATGGCCTGGTTGATCCCTTCTGCCAGGCTGGAAAGGCCCTGTCCCGCCGATACGGTGACAGGAACCGAAAAATCCCCGATAGAAAGGGAAAAGCTCCCCGATTTTCCCAGGGGTGAATCCGTGCTCTGGAAACGGGCACTTGCGACCCGATGAGCCTGGGCCAAAGAAACGACCTCGATCTGCGATCGTCCGATCTCGGCAAGGGGAGAGGCCTCGGCGGTCAAAACCGGGTGCGTCGAACCCGCCGAACTCCCGGTGGGTGTCACCGCGGCTTCCTTTTTCAGAAAGGTCGACTCCAGCCTCAGGCTTGAAAGGCTGTCCTTCAGGGTATTGAAGTAGACCGCCAATTCGTTATAGAGATTCTCCTTGTCCTCCAGTTTCTGCTGTTCCTTTTTCCAGGCCGTTTCCGGCTGCCGGCGGTTTTCGATGAGTTTGTCGATGATGCCGCCCCAATCGATCCCAGAACTCAGACCAGAAATCTGAAAATCCGCCATCGCTTTCTCCTCCTAATCCGAGAACTCCTCTTCCGTCCCCTGCGGTTTCTGAATCACCCGCAGGATCCGGGCCGCCATGGATCCCTTCGGTGACACCCCGAAGGCGACCTCGAACTTTGGCAGGGGGCCGACGTACAGGATCCCCGGTTCACTTGTAGGAACGGTCAGGTTAAGGACATCCCCGACCCCGATTTCAAACAGGTCCCTGACGGTCAGACCGGTGCTGCAAAGCTCTCCAACGAGTTCAACCCGGATGGCCTTCAGTTTCTCGCTCAACCGGGCCCGCTCCTCGTCCGAAAGGGGTTTCTCCTTTGTGATGAACCATTCCTGCGGATTGAACCGATCCAGGACAGGTTCGAGGGTATGAAAAGGAAGGCAAAGATTCAGGCGTCCCTCCACGAGCCCAACCTGGACCTTCATGTTCACCAGGAGGACCATTTCGGCTTTCGGCACGATCTGGACAAAAAAGGGATTGCTTTCACGACCGATCAGCTCGAAATGGATCCGATCCCCTGAGCGGACTGTTTCCCAGCTTCCGTCCAGCTCTTCCAGCACGCAAACCAGGATCTTTTCGACGACGACCCTCTCAAGGTCCGTGAACTCCCGCAGGGCATGAAGCGTTTCTCCCTTCCCCCCGAGCATCCGGTCGATTAGGGAGAACATCAGGGCCTGGTTCATCTCCAGCAGCGCCTTTCCTCCCAGGGGGATCACATCCAGGACGCCGAGGGTCGTCGGAGAGAGGACAGAGCGCACGAACTCCTCATAGGGGACCTGCTCGACATTCGCCACTTCAACGGAAACCATCGACCGGGTCATGCTTGAAAGCGCGCTCGTCAGGTACCGGGCAAAACTCTCGTGGAGCATCTGTACCGCACGGATCTGGTCGCGGCTGAACTTGTTCGGCCTCCGGAAGTTGTAGGTCTTCACGCGCTTTTCGGATGTGGCCGCCGGGCCGGAAGGCTCGCCTGCGGCCAGCGCGCTGATCAGCTTGTCAATTTCTGACTGGTTCAGGACATCGACCACTCAGGGCCTCCCATGGGTTCCAATCACTGGAGAATGAACGATTTGAACAGGGCTCTGCGGATCACGGGCTGTCCGTTGGATTGAGGAGCAACTCGGTTCAGGCGGTTGACGATGGCCTCCGAAACGCGTAAAAGGCCCTCGGTGTTTCTGAAGGAATTCGCCCCCTGGGCCAGGGATTCCTCGATCACCTCGTTGCGAAAAAGGATCTTCCAGTATTCGTCTGCGGACAACCTGGCGGCGGCCTTTTTCTCCTGCAGCTCCAGGGCTAGTTCGAAGCTGACGAGAGCTCCCCCGGAAACCTGATCTCCCGGCAGCGAAAGCTTGAACTCGCCGAGATCCATCAGGGGATAAGCGGCTGGCTGCGGGTTTTCCTGGCGTGCGGCGGCCGTTCCCAGCAGGAAACCGGATCGCCCGAGCTGGATCCCTCCGAAAAATCCAGCGGCGAACACCAGCACGCCTCCCAAAAGGCAAAAGGCGACTTTCTTCAGCGCCATCTTCAAGGCACAACCACCCCCTATTGCCGTCGAAGCCCACTCCTATACTTTCCAGTATAAGAGTCGGCCGAAATGGACACATTCCTTAGGGAACGGGAGGCGTATTCCCTGAAAGATCGATTCCTGGCGTTCCTCGTCCTGTTCCTTCCCCTCTTTCTCGGGTGCCCCGCCGCGCGGGCGGAACAGGCAACCTCTCTGAACCCGATCCGAATCGCCCTGCTGGTACCTGCAGGCTCCCAGGCACAAGGGCTTGGACAAGCCACCCGGGTTTTCCTGGAGGGACGCCTGAACCAACCGCTCAAGGAAAAGGGCTTTGCCCTTCAGGCCATGGAGGTTCCCATGCCCGTCACGCCGGCCGAAGCGAAGCGGCGTGTCACGGACCTGAAACAACAGGGATTCGACGGGGCGATTTCCCTGCTGTCGGGGCCGGAGAACGCGATTCTTGCGCGATTGGGAAATCCTCCTTTCCCGATCCTTCTGACCTGGTCCGAGGAAGTTCCCATCCCCCCTGGCAACGACTCCTTCCTTTTCGGGATCGATTTTGAAGAAAGCTTTCGCCCGATTGCCTGGACCCTCTGGGCTAGAAAGCAGTCCCCTTCGGGGTGGGATTTTTACACCGAAAGCCTTGATGTCCGGCTGAATCGCCTGGCAAGAGAAACTGAAGCCGAATTCGCGAATCTTGGCCTCTCTGTCCGCTCCTATCGTTTCCGAAGGAACAGGCCGGAACAGTACGGCAACCTGTTCAGCCTTTCCTCGTCCGGAGGGAAGCGGTCCGCCCTGATCTGGCTTGAAAAGGACCAGGCCGCCGCGATTGGCGAAGCCCTGGCGTTCCGTGCGGGCGCAGGCTCTTTCATCTGCCTCGGAAAGGACCTTCCTGTCCTCGTTTCCTCCAGCAGGTTCCGGTATCTGACCCAGGACCCCAACGGGGGAGACCGGTTCACAAAAGCCAGGCTCGCAGCCGTGTGGCTCGCCGAAGCCGTGCTGGCCGGGGACAGCCCGCCGCGGGATGCCCGGAAACTGGCCCGCGCCCTGGAGAAGGTTCAACGCATCGAGGGATCCGGGGAGGAGATCTGGCTCTGCCCCGAGAGACACCGTCCTTTCCGGAAGGCTGTCTTTTTCCTCCGTCCGCGAAGCGGCACCCTGGAAATCACGGAAAGGATGTTGCTTGAAAAGAAAGGGGAAGAATTCGTTTCGCCTATCGGCCGATGAATTCCGGGAAAAGCTCGAGGAAGGGAAGTGTACTGTTCCAGAAAGCCGTCTGAATGATGCTGATGGCCATGACCGCCAGGAGAAAAATCCCGAGCAGGATTTTGACGGGAAATCCAAGCATGAAGAGATTCATCTGGGGAAGCGCTTTTGAGACCGCCCCGAGGCCGATTTCGGCGGCCAGGAGAAGGCCGAAGTAGGGAAGGAACATTTTCGCGGAGAGGATGAAAAGCCCCTTGATCCAGTGTGAAACACCCTCCAGGCTGAGGAAAGCGGCCAGGGGACTCCCGACTGGAATCATTCTGAAGGTTTCGATCACAGCCTGGACCATCAGCAGGTGCCCTCCCCAGTAAAACCAGAACCATGTTCCGAGAAGCGTTTTCATCTGGCCGACCGGAGAAACCCTTGCTTCCGTCATCGGGTCGACGGTTTCAGAAATGGAGAGACCCATTTGCTGCGCGATCAGGCTCCCGGTCATCTGGAGGGCCGTGATCGGAGCGGAGGAGAGGGTCCCGAGAATGGCCCCGCAGAAGAGCTCCCTTCCGCAGGCGAGCAGGACTCCGAACGAATTGGAAAGCATCCGGATGTCAATCGGTGCGTCCTTGCACAAGGGCAGGATGACGACCCCCAGGGCAAACGAAAGCCACAACCGGACCATCATCGGGACAGCGGCCCCGGTAAACAAAACCAGGAAGGAAAAAAGCCCCAGGAATCTCAGAGAGGCGAGGAAAACGAAAAGCAGCAGGCGAATGAGATCTGCCTGTCCAGGGACGGACGTCATTTGACGAAGGCCTGAAGGTTCCCGAAAATATCCTTCGCCAGGTTAACCACCTGGTGAAAGATCGTCGGTCCGAGGAAGAGGGTGGTCAAAAGCACGGCGAGGATTTTGGGAACGAACGAAAGCGTCTGTTCCTGGATCGAGGTTGCGGTCTGAAGGATTCCGATCGCCAACCCCACGACAAGAGCCGCCAGCAGGATCGGCAGGGATGCGAAAAGGGTGATCCAGACCGCCCGGCTGAACAGAGATGCCATTGAACCGTCCACGAAGATTCCTCCTAACGAAGGCTTGTCACTGGAAACTCTTCACGAGTCCGACGACCAGCAAATCCCATCCATCGGCGAGCACGAACAGCAGGACCTTGAAGGGCAGGGAGACGAGCATGGGCGGGAGCATGATCATTCCCATCGCCATGAGGACGCTCGAGACGATCATGTCGATTACCAGGAAAGGGATAAAGAGCACAACGCCCATCTGGAAGGCGGTCTTCAGTTCGCTGATCAGGAAAGCGGGCATCAGCACGACAGTCGGGACGTCCTCCGGTTTTTCAGGCCGCTTCATGCCGGAAAGGGAAACCATCAGAGAAAGCTCCTTCTCGCGCGTTTGGCGGAACATGAATTCTCTCAGCGGGCGGATGCCCCGTTCGTAGGCCTGTTGCGTGCTGATCCGCCCCTCCTGCAGCGGCTTGTAGGCGTCGGCGTAGATCTGCTCCCATGTCGGTCGCATGATGAAAAAGGTCAAAAAGAGGGCAAGAGCGACGATGACCTGGTTCGGGGGCAATTGCTGAATGCCCATGGCGCTCTTGAGAAAGCCGAGCACCACGAGGATCCGGGTAAAACAGGTCGTCATGAGGGCGATTGCCGGCGCCAGGCTGAGGATCGTCAGCAGGAGAAGGACCTGGATCGTTACCGAGGCTTCCTGGGGCGTGGCCGCTTTCCCGACGTTCAGGGTCACGGAAGGCAGTGCAGGGACCGGGATCTCGGCAGCCCAAGCTTTTACGGACAGAATCGCGCTCCCGATCAGAAGGATCGTGAGCAGACGGCAAAAAGACCGCCATGAAATCCTCATTGGAAAACCCGTTCTATTGGAATCCCAGGACGAGAAAGAGATTCGCCGTTCCCCTCCCGCTGCTCAGGGGAATCGTAAAATAACGGATCCCCTGGGCCTGGGCAGGGACGGACCGCAGGTTTTCCCCGGTGAAAAGCTGGGGCGGCGTGATGTCGACACGGCCGGAATCGCTTTTTGCCAGCTCCTGGAGCGCCGAACCGCAGATCATGTTCGCAAGTTCCCCAAGCGCGCTGATCGCCAGGCTGTCGCCGGGGCATGGATCCTTGATCATGCCGCCGGACATGGTCCGGATCACATCCTTGAAGGTCGCCTCGTCCGTCAGGAGGGCGACCGACCCCCTGATGTCGGTTCCCACCACCCCGATCAATGCCGCCGCACAGCTTCCCGAAGCCTTGATGCCCGGCCCGACGTTGTCCCTGTCCACCATCAAGTTGAGCCCAAGTCCCTTGGCTACATTGACCGTTCCTGCTGTAAAGGCTTGAACCAGGCGAGTCAAGGTTGACAAAGATGTCATTCAGCAAACACTCCATTCCCCTGTTTTCTTCCGGTAATCCGCCTTCCGGCGGTGGCCCGGGCTTGTTACAATAGTCTTCGGCTATCGATCTTTCCAAAAAAAGGGCGGTATTCCATTCGTGGCGAATCTCGTGGTCAAGGTCCAGACAGAAGACTTGCAACCGGGGCAAATCCTGGCGGAAGACATCTGTGATCCTTTCGGCAGGATTCTGCTTTATTCCGGTGCGACCCTGACCGAGTTCACGATCCAGGGGCTCCGGGAACGCGAATACATCAAAACCGTCAAGGTTCGGATTTCGCCTGAAAAGATCGCTCCCGGCCTGTTGCGGCCGGAAGAGTCGCTGGCCCGCATTCCCACCCAGGTCCACCAGAGAATCGGGGGGGTTTTCGAAAAAGCCCGAACCAGCGCCCAGGTCAAGGAAGAAGCCATTGAGCACCTTTCAGAAGACGTGCAGCCGGTCATCGAAAACATCTTTGGCACGGAACCGGCGATCGTCCATAACCTGAGGCTCCTGTCGAACCACGACGATCATACGCACCAGCACTCCTGGATGGTGATGCTGCTTTCCCTCTCGATTCTCCGGGAGGCAGAGCTGAAAGGGTTTCTGAAACCAGACAAGCATGACAAGACCGACATGGCTCTCGGGGCGCTCCTCCACGACATCGGCAAAACCCAGATCCCCCTGGAAATCCTGAACAAACCCGGGAAACTTTCCGCTGAAGAATGGCAAAAAATGCGGCTTCACTCGACCTACGGCTATCGGATGATCCGGAGCCTTTCCAGCCTGATGCCCGTTTCGAAGGCCGTGGTGGGGCATCATCACCGGTACCTGGACGGGAGCGGCTATAGCGCGGAAGGATTGCCTTTTCTGGAGAACGTTCCCGATCTCGTCCGAATCGCAACGGTAGCGGACATCTACGAGGCGATCGTTTCTGAGCGCCCCTACCATATCGCGGCGCTTCCTTACCACGCGATCAAGATTCTCGAGCAAGGGTCAAAGAAGCTCTACGACCCGAGGTATGTTTCTCTGCTCCGGGAAATCGTCGCGGCCTTCCCGATCGGGAGCCTTCTTCTCTTTTCCGGGGGCCTGGTGGCACAGGTCGAGGACGTGGACCTCAAAGAGAAAGACAATCCCCTTCTTTTGATCGTCGGCAGCTTCAACCGGAAGTACGCTCCCCACCTTGGACTTCGGTACAATCTCGAAAGCCCTCCCAACGGATTGCCGGGAGAGCCGGAATTGCTCCTGGGCGCGTATTCTCCAGCGGGCCTTGCTTCAAAAATCCGGGCCGGATTCCAGCTTCAGAAAACCCCCTACGATCTTCTCGGGTCCGATGCTTCGATCGGTCTTTACTCTCTCCCCGACTGGGAATCCAGCTTCTGCGAAAATTTCGGCTTCCTTCTGCAAATCTTCTAACAGGCCAGGGCCTTGTTGACCGCCTCGATGACCCTCTCGGGCTGAAACGGCTTGACGACAAAATCCCTCGCTCCAGCCTTGATCGCCTGGATCACCAGCTCCTGCTGGCCCATGGCGCTCACCATGACCACCCTCGCATTCGGGTCAAGCTTTTTCAGGGCCAGGAGCGCATTCATCCCGTCCAGTTCGGGCATCGTGATATCCAGCGTCACGAGATCGGGCTTCAGTTTGACGTACTGCAGAAGGCACTGTTTCCCATCTTCTGCTTCTCCGACGACATCATGGTTCCCACGGGCCAGGATATCCTTCATCATCATCCGCATGAACGCCGCGTCATCCACCACCAAGATCTTTCCCACAGCCAATCCCCCTATTCTTCTCTCCGGCAGGATCGCCGATCCCCCAGGTTTTTTCCTATAAGCGAGTCAAACGGGACGCCGCTTCGCGGACGGAAAAGGCGTCTCCCCTGGCAAAAGAATCGAGAATCTCCAGGACGACCTCCTCTTCGGCCCGGAACCGGCTCATCAGCTTGCCGTAGGCCTTGATCAGCCGATCGTCATTTCGATCGGGCCTTGCGACCTGCGCTCGAAGCTCGGCGTAATATCGCTCAATCCTCTCCCGTATGCCCGGCTTTTTTGAAGGCTCCCGAAAGCAGGTCGCCATTTCTGCCGCCGAAGGCAATGACGTTCGTGCTTTCCCGGTGTTCATCCTTCCTTTTCTCCCCTTTCCCTGCCCGCGAGGAAGACCTGGAGGAACCTTCTCCATGCCCCAGCCTTGCCCGGTGTCGCATCGTTTCCGGCCCTCGGCATGGCCGCATCGGCTGAAGCCAGGACCCTTCGGGCAGCCCGTTCGATCCTTTCTGTCAATTCACTGTGGGGGTACAGCCGGACCAGCGGGCATTTCGCCTTGACCGCCCTGCTGACGCGGATGTCATGAGGCAGATACCCCAGTTCCTTCAGCTCTAACCCCAGGAATTTCCTGCTGACTGTCTGCATTCTGAAGGCGGCTTCACGGGCCTCGATTTCCGAAAAGGCCATGTTGATGAAGAGGAAGAGTTCCTTTTCGGCAAGCCGCCCTGTCCCGTAACTCTGCACAAGGCTCTTCAGCATGCCGTAAGCGTCTTTCATTGCGGTGGGTTCCGGCGTCGTCATCAGGACAATCGAGTCGGAAGCGATGGAGATCTCCCTGACCGCTGACTGGATTCCGGCCCCTGCGTCGATGACAAGGACTTCCGCCAGGTCGTCAAGGCAGGAGAGCTCCGGCAAAAGCTTCCGGACACGGCCCGCGTCCATTTCCGCCAGGTCCGCGATGCCGCTTCCTCCCGGCACCAGCCAGACCCGGTCCGAAACGGGCACCAGGATTTCCTTGAGCAAGAGCTCCCCCCGAAGGACATTCGCTAGGGTCAACCGGGCATCCAGCCCGATCAGGACATCGGCGTTCGCCAGCCCGAAATCCGCGTCCACAAGCGCTGAGGGAATTCTCAGGCGATCACCGATCGTGAGCGCCAGGTTGAGAGCGAAATGGGTCTTGCCCACCCCTCCCTTTCCGCTCACGACGGCCACGGTTTTTCTCGGGCGGCCCGCCAAGACCCCCGGAGGCTCTCCCGCAAGGGCTCTTCGCAACTGTTCCGCCTGGATCGATTCCACGGCGCCGGAGGGGTGACTACCAGGGCACATCCGAAGCACTCCTCGCGTCTAAAAGGGTTTGTGTCATCCAGGAAGCGGTGGCGAACTGAATGTCCCGGGGGACATTCTGTCCCGTCGTGAAGAAGGAGAACGGGAGCCCGAACGTCATCGGGATCCACAGCAGGCTCCCATAACTGCACGTTTCATCGATCTTCGTCAGAATCACCTTGTGGATCGGGACAACCGAGCGCGTGCTTTCGATGGAAGCCTTGATGTCCCTGGGCTTTCCTGTAGCCGAAACGGCAACGTGAGTGACCTCAGGACAAAAATAGGCGTGGATTTCGCGGATCCGCTCCAAGCGATCGGTTTCGCGGAAACCGAACCCAACGGTATCCATGATGATGAGCGTCTCTTTCGGATACCGTTCGACCAGCGAGGGAATTTCGGCCCCTCCATTGACCACCTCGAAGGGAATGTTCAGGACCCTTGCGAAGGTGCGAATCTGATCGACCGCCGACACCCGGTAGTTGTCGGAAGTGAAGAGCGCGATCTTTTTCCCCTGCTGGACCGCGAGGGCCGCGATTTTCGCAATCGTGGTGGTTTTCCCGACGCCGGTAGGCCCCAGGATCATGACCCTGTTCCCGCCCAAGTGCACGGAAAGCGGGTCGTCACCCGGCTTTTCGCAGAAGCCTTCGACTTTCCTCCTCAGCCAGGCGTCAAAGGGAAGCCCCTCCTGCAGGGCTCGTTCCGCCTCCTCCGAAAGGCTCCGCGCGCAAGCGTCAGGCAGGTCTTCGGGGAGAGGAAGGCGCAGCCGCTCCGGAGACTCGGGCTTGGGGAATCCTGCAGACGGAGCGGATGGGCTTCCTGTCGGTGAAGGGGAGACCTCGACGCGATCACAGATCCTTTCCGCAAGGATCTCGGGAAAGGCCGCCTTCTTTCGATCCGTTTTGTGCTCAAGCAGCACCTTCAGGACCTCGAGCTGCTTCCGTTCAAGGTCAGGATCGATAGTGGGCCTGGGTCGGGCTTCTTCCTCCAGGATGCCCGCACGGACAACCAGTTTCTTTTTCTTCAGGAAGGGCAGGAACCGGAAGCCCGTGAAAACCGTCTGGATGGAAAGGATCACCCCGTCAGGACCCAGTCTTTCACGGGCCCGCTGGTAGGCTTCCTGCTCGGTCGTGGCCTGAAATTCGATTTCCTTCACAAGCTGCATGCCGATCTCTCCCGTGACTCCTCAGAAGTCGCCGTTTTTCGGTAAATGAACGGGCCAGCGGATTCGAAACCGAACCGCCTGTACCCAAAGATCTGTTCGGTGTTCCCCACCATCAGGCAGCCCCCGACCGGGAGGCACTCGCTAAATTTCCGGAGCAGGATCTCTTTCGATTCCTGGGAGAAATAGATCAGGACGTTGCGGCAGAGGATCAGCTGGGGTTGTCTTGGAAACGGATCGCTCAGGAGGTTCATTTTCTGGAAGCGAACCTTCTCCCGCAGGATCGGAGACACCTGCAGAAGACCGTCTCCCTTCCTGAGAAAATATTTCCTCAGGGATTCCGGCTGCACGTTTTTGACCTGTTCCTCCCGGTAGACCCCATCCTGTGCCTTTTTCAGGGCACCGTCATCGATATCGGAGGCCAGCACATTGACGGGCACCCGGGCCTCCAGCCCTAGCAGGGCAAGCGAATAGGCTTCCTCGCCGGTCGCACACCCGGCACTCCAGAAAAGGAGGGTCCCAGCTTTGATTTCCCTCAACCCTGGCAAAATCTCTTCCCGAAGGCTCGCCCATCGGCTCGGGTTTCTGAAAAACTCCGTCACGTTGATGGTCAGGTATTCCAGAAAGGCCCTCCTTCGGTTGATGTCTGAAGAGATGAGCTTCAGGTACCCGGAGTAGGAACTCTGTCCCCACGACGCCATCAGGGTATGAACCCGGCGATGGATCTGCGGTTTGTACATGTTGAGATCGACGCCGGTCATCTCGGCGATGTCGCGCTTGAATTTTTCGTATGCGGGATCCGGTTCAGCAGGCCTTGTCCGTCTCTCCACGGCTATTCCTTTCCCAAGGCACCCTTCCTGGGACAGGGATCCACGATTTCAGTAACTCGAACTCCGAAATTCTCATCGATGACGACGACCTCCCCGCGGAGGATCAGCTTGCCGTTCGCAAGCACTTCGATCGGATCCCCGACAAGCTTTTCCAGCTCGACGATTCCGCCGGGCTCAAGCGCCATGATTTCTCCCAGGGTCAGCTGCGTCCTCCCGAGAACGACCGAAATCTTCACGGGGATGTCCATCAAAAGCCCGAGCCTTGCGGATGAAGGATCAATCCCGGGGGCTTTCTTTTCAGGGGCGATTTCCGGGAAAACTGCCGGTTTCACGCTTGGCGCGCCTCCGCCGCCTGCTCCGGGAAAATCGAAATTGAACGGCGAACTCTCCTTGATGCTTGCGATCAGGTCATCGATGGAGGATTGGGAGACCTCTCCTGTCGTCTGCGCATTCTGAAGATGCTCCAGATCCGGGATGTCCGGGACCTTGCTCCCGATTGCATCCAATCCTTCCAATCCCTTCGTAAGGGCATCGATCTCCTCGGCACTTAGCCCGGCGGGTTCCCCCGGATTCGCCTCCCCGGCAGGTTGCGAGGTGAAGTCACCGCCTTCGTTCTGCGGCAATCCTCCCTCAGGCATGGCTGCATCGGGTTCCTGCCCCAATTCCCTCACCCCCCTAGAGCCCGAAGGCCTGGATCATTCCGCGTCCGGCTTCCGAGTCCGCATCAAAAGCTTTTGCGGAAGCTTCGTAGGCCCGGTTAGCCGTGATCATCCGCGCCATCTCTTCCACAACGTTCACGTTGGATCCCTCGACGCTTTCAGGCAGCAGGCGCGTTTCCGCCAGGGCGACCGGAATGGGCTGGCCCGATGCCGCCGTACTTCTGAACCGGTTGGAGCCTTCCCGTTCGAGAAGCCCCGGAGCGGGAAAACGAAAGAGGCCAATCCGGCCAACGATTCTTCCATCCGCCCGGACGCTCCCGTCTTCGCCAATGCTTACCTCAGTCGCTCCCCCGACAGCGATCGGCCCCTCCACCCCCATGAGCATCAGGCCTGAGGGGGAGACAAGCCGCCCTTCCCTGTCGATGGAAAACCGTCCTTCCCGCGTATAAAAGAGGTCCTTCCCGTCGGAAACCTGGAAAAATCCTTCTCCGACGATGGCGCAATCCAGGGGATTCCCCGTGCTTTGGACAGCACCGGGGGAAAAATCGACCGCAGTCTCGGAAAGAACGACACTGAGAGCCGCGTCCCCGATGAGCTCTTTCCGAACAGCACCGGACGGGTCTTTCCCAGTCCTGACCATCTCGGCCTGCGGCGCGGCCTTGGCGAGGGCAAGGCTCTTGGAAAAGCCGGAAGTTGACGAATTCGCCAGGTTGTTTGCGGCAACGTCCGCGACGGATTCCTGGACTCGCATCGCGGCGGTACATTCGTAGATGCCTCGGAACATGGCTCCTGTTCCCTATCCCTTCAGGAGATCGATCGCGGATTCCCACATGGATTTGGCCGACTTGACCGTCTCGAGGTTCGCCTCGTAAGCCCGGCTGGCAGCCATCATGTCGGCCATTTCCCGGACCACGGAGACATTCGGATAGGCCACGTATCCCCTTTCATCCGCATCAGGGTGACCGGGTTCGTATTGCAGTCGAGGGGGAGTTTCGTCCTGGGCGATCTCTCGAACCTCGACGCCTGCCTGGGAAAGGGCTTCCGAAAAAACAGGCACTTTACGCCGGTAAGGCCCCCCCTCGGGCGTTCGGGTGGTATTCACGTTTGCCAGGTTTTCGGAAATGACGTCCATCATCACCCGATGAGCCGTCAGGCCGCTCGCGGCCGTATCGATAGCCCTGAACACCTTCATCCCTATCGACCTCCCATGGCGATTCTCAGCATCTCCGCCCGTTTTGCCATCAGGCGCATCGTCGCGTTGTAGGCCAACCGCGTTTCGGCCAGCTTTGCCATTTCGATTTCGGGATCCACGTTGTTTCCGTCCAGCCTGTATTCTTCATCGGTTACCCGCGTTTCAACGGGGGCAAAAGGGGGACGCGTGCTCATTCCCTCCCCGGTTTCCTTTTCGTCCTCACCGCTCCGGGCGAGGGGAAGCCGGTTCTCTTCTTCCTGGGTGAGGCCAGCAGCCTTGCGAAGGGCCTCTTCGAAAAGCACTTCTTTTCTTTGATATCCGGGGGTGTTGATGTTGGCCAGGTTTTCCGACACGGCCTGGAAGCGTTTCGAAAGACCCGCAACCGCCATTTTCTGGACTTCCCAAAGGTGATCGATCAAGGCGAAACTCCCCCTTTCTCCCGGGAACCGATAACGTCAATGGAAGAAGGCCGGTCCCCCTTCAGGTAACGCAAAAACCTCGCCGCTTCCCTCGGCGGCATTTTGCCCAGCACTTGCGCTCTCCAGTCCGGGTCCATCCGTTCGAGGACCGGGCCGATCTCCGAAACATCCATGAGCGCAAGGATTCGGGCGGCCTTCGAGGGCGCCATTTCCGAAAGGGTGCTTTCCAGGAGCGCGGCCCTCGAGGTCTCCTCGGCAGGAGTCTCAGGGGGAGCCTGCGGTCGCTGTGTCTTTTCAGGTTCAGCCCCCGTGGGCTGCGCTTCCTGGGTTTTCTTCTGTTCTTTCAGGCTCCTCTGTTTTTCTTCAATGGCTTTTTCCTTTGCATCCAGGAACGCCTCTTTTTCCTCAAGCTCCAATAACCGCCTCTGACTGGAGGAAGCGGGACCGGGAATTCTCTGGAGCCACGAGGAGAGTCCGGGACCCACCGCGGGGATCTCCTCCACCCAGGGAATGGCGCGATCCAGGAGCGGGAAAAGGCCTCCCCCCGCATACAGTCCTCCGACCGCTCCGGCCCCGAAGACCAAAACAAGGGCCAGACCTTTCAGGGCCGTAAGAAACGAGCGCCGGGCCCGCCCCCTCTTCCTGCCCTGAGCCTGGATTCCCTCCGTAACGGGGGGCTCTTCTCCCCGGTTCAAAGGAGCGGCACTCGAAGAATCCTGCACAGGTAACCTCCGTCCGTGCTGAGGAAAACTGCACGCGCCTTTCCGTCGGAATCCGATTCCTCCTGGCAGCAGACCCAATCGACGGGCTGAAGACCGCAGTCCATCATCAGTTCATGGGCTTTTTCCCATGAACGGCAGGCAAAGGTGTCCATTTCCACGGGAACCAGCTCTCCCATGGGGAGCGCGGGCATCCGGATCTCTGGAGCAAGGAGATCGCCGGTGTCCCTTGCGAAGGTGCCGGAGAAGACCTGTTTTCTCAGGGACTCTCTCCCTGCAGGCGTCATGGCGGACAACTCGTAGATCTGAACAACGTAACAGTCGCTCATCGGCGAACCTCTCAGGCGATTCTCCAGATTTCTGTGCAAAAACCCGGATGATACTCCGGTTTCACGGAAAAGGACGAGGTGGCCCGAAGGAGAAGGGCATTGAGCCTCGTCAGGCTTGAGAGATGGGGCTTCTCCGGCCCAACCGAAAGGAAAGCCATGGCGAATTCCTTCATCTTTCCTTCCGGAAGCCCCTTCGCTCCGCAAAAGCGGATCCGCGTCGCGGAAACGAGGGCGATCTCAAGCATCCAGGCGAGGTCCTCTTCCGCAAAACCGCCAGCGGCTTTCTCCAGGAGGCAGGAGAACCTGGATTGGATCGCCGTTCTGGCCTGGGAGGGGCAGTGCTTCACCCACAGCGCCTGGGCAAACCAGGTTCTTGTGCAGGAAAGAACCGGCCAGATCTGCCTTTCAAAGACCTTTTCAGGGAGGGCATCCGGCCCTTCCGCAAGCACGCAGGAAAAAAGCGGGTGAACGCGCTCCGCCAGCAAGGCGTGACAAAGAAACAGCGACTCGATCTCGGGGGCTGGATCCGAACCGAAAGGAAAACTGAACAGGTGGCACCGCCGCACAGGGTCAAAAGAAACCTCCGGCCACTTCTCGCCTGAGGCAAGGGTTTCGATCGGCAGTTTCAGGCGACTCCTCAACGACTCGCAACAAGACCGCACGAGGGCACACACCTCTTCTCTCTCAATCCGGGATTCCCTCCTAAAGGATCGGCAATGCCGGGCAGAAAGAACAGGGGGGTTTTTTCCGGGATCCACGACTTCCATACTTCCCTTTGGAGTTCGGCTCTCAAAGGGGAGAAACCGGGAACCCCCGCTGAAAGAGGTGAAAATCCATGGATCTTTTTGCTGTCCTCAGTTTGGCCGCCACGGTGGCCGTCGTGGTGGGGGCGATTGTTCTTGGCGGGTCCCCCGGGGCATTCATCAACATCCCTTCGGTCCTCATCACGATCGGGGGGACGCTCGGAGCCGTGGCCGTTGCAACCCCGGTCGAAGAGATCAAGAAACTGCCGCAAACCTTGCGGTTGGCTTTTTCCAGGAAGAAAGAACAGGACCTGTTGCCGATCATGCGGTCGATGATCGAACTCGCCCGCAAGGCACGGGCCGAAGGCCTGCTGGCCCTCGAAGAGGAAGTCAACCGGATTGAGGACACTTTCATCCGGAAATCCACGCAGCTGGTGATCGACGGAACTCCCCCCGAGCTCGTCCAGTCGATCATGGAAGCGGAAATTGCTCTCCAGGAAGAGCAGGGAGCCGCGAGCCGGAGGATCTTTGACCTCATGGCGGAGCTTGCGCCGGCTTTCGGCATGCTCGGGACCCTCATCGGCCTGATCCAGATGCTCCGGCACCTGGATTCCCCGGAAGCCCTCGGCCCGGGGATGGCCGTCGCCCTCATCACCACCCTCTACGGTTCGTTCATCGCAAACGTGTTCGCGATCCCCGTTTCTCGGAAGCTGGCGAACCAGACCGCGGAGAAAGTGAAATTCATGGAAGTGATCGTGGAAGGGATCTTGGCCATCCAGGCAGGAGAAAACCCCCGCATCGTGGAAGAAAAGCTCAAGGTCTTCCTTCCGCCCGAAAAAAGACAGTCCCTGCGGGGGACTGGAAAACCAGCGAAGGGCGAAGGAAAAGCCTCTTCCGCCGGTCTCAAGGAGCAAGCGGCGTAAACCAGATCCTCAAAAGGGAAGAAGGAAACCCTCCCAGAAAGGAAGGTTTCCTTCCAGGACTCGCCGTCCTTCCCTTCCAAGGACCACGATTCCCTCCTGTGCGCCCAGGGAGGGAACCCCGATCGTCGCCTTTTTCGGGTTAAGCTCCAGGACGCCGGCTCCCTCAAGCCGCTTCGCCTCTTCGTTCGAGAAAACGACCCTGCCTCCCGTCATTTCTGCCAGCCGGACCAGTTCCCGCGGGCAAGGCCCCCTGTCCGCCAGGATATGAAGGGCAACGCTGTTGGCCAGGGCGAAGTCACCGATCCTGCACAGAACCTCCGGTTTCAGGGGGATCCAGGAGGCCCTCAAAAGGAGCCCGTCCGTTTTTCGAAGGGACTCGAAGCTTTCGGGGCGATCCCAGTCCGGGCCGGCTGCAGGCAGGAAAACACCCCCGGCTTTTTCCGAGATTTCCATCTCGACGGATCGGCCGTTAAGCACCCCCGCCAGGATCATCTCGGGACGGGCCCCATCATCGAGAGGCCGAAGCACTCTCGCCTTGAGACCGTAGGTCCCCTTTCGCAAAGCAGGGGAAGACGTCTCTTCCCGAGGGGCAATGACTCTCAAGAAGAGAAATCCCTCCTTCGAAAACGCTTCGAACCGGGCATGACGCATGAACCGGGTGTCCGTCACCCCAAACCGGTTCATCCCATCACGGAAAAGAAACCAGGCTTCCGGGAAAAGCAGGCCGATCCTGACCTTTTTACTTCCTTCCTTCGAGAGGGCAAGAAGCTCTCCTTCTTCGCTAAGGACCAGGAGCAATCCGGAATTCGCCCATTCGAGAGCCCGAGGATGACCTGGTACGGGAATCCTCCCTCGGAGGAGGCGTTCTGCGACATCAAGCAGGAAAACCTCTTTCCCCTTCCTGTCCGCGATCGCCAGGATGTTCCCGGAAGCCGACAGGCAAACCGGTTCTCCGAAAGGGGCGGGGAGTTTCCATTCCCATACGGTCTTGCCATTCTTCGAGTCAAGCGCGCGGATCGTTCTCTGCAGCCGGTCTGAAACCGCCAGCATCCCCGGAGCAAGCCAAACCGCGTCGGAAATTGCCGCTGCCGGGCTTTTCCACTGGCCAAGGATTTCGATGGCCCTTTTTTTCAGCCCAGCCTGGACTCCCCTTCCGTCCGAAAACACGAAAAGCAGGGTCCCATCCCAATCGGGAAGAACCCGCACCAGCTTCTTTTCCAATTTTCCGCGGAAGACCCGATCCCACTTTCCGCCCTGGGTCTGGAAGACCCAGAACTGTCCCGTGGCTGCATCCCCGAAGGCCAGCAGCCCCTGGTTCCAGGAAGGCCGGATCGGCAGGCGCAGAGCAGAGGCCCCAGGACCGAGATCAGTTCTCATGGAGGAGATCTCCGAAAGGGCAATTTCGGCAGGCGGACCCTCCCGCAGGGATGTCCGGACAAAACGGACACGCTTTTGCAGCGCAGCCTGGAGCCCCATGCCGATCGGGTCGTCCGGACGGACCTCCAGGTAGCGTTTAAAGTCCTTATTTGCCTGTTCAACATCTCCCAGAAGGGAGGAGATGTACCCGCGAAGAAGGTAAAAATCGACCAGATAAGGATCGTATCGAAGGGATTCCTGGAGCACCCGGAGGGCCTCGGCCAGGCGTCCTTCGTTCAGGTTTCTGTAAGCATCCCGGAAAAGGGCTCCCCCAAGGGTCCTGTCGGCGGGCGGCAACACGGGTGGACTGGAGGAACCGGCAAAAGTCCCCGCCGGACCCGGCAGCACCGCCAGCCAGGCTGCAATCCAAAGAAGCAGCCGTCGTCCGCGTTTGAGAATCTGAAAGCCGTCCTTCCGTTTGGAATCCTTCACGAACCTTCTTCTACCGCCGCTGGGTCGATGATCAAAGCGACGCTGCCGTCACCGAGAATCGTTCCCCCCGAAAACCACCGGATCCTGGATATCCCGGTGTTCCCGAAGTTCTTGATGACGATTTCCTGTTGCCCGATGAAGTCGTCAACGATGAACCCGATTCTCCGGAAACCCGTCCTCATGACCACCACTGCCCGGGTGCCGGTTTCCTCCCTCGGCTTCAGGCCATAGCGAACGCGGGCGTCGACCAGGGGTAAAACCTGGTCACGGAGCATCGTGACCAGCTTCCCGTTCACAGGCTTAACCTCATCTTCACCGACTCGCAGCGTTTCGTCCACGCTTTCCAGGGGAATCGCGTAGATGCGGTTGTCGATCTTCACCAGAAGCGCAAGGACGATGGCCAGCGTGATGGGCAGACGGATTTTGACCGTCGACCCCTGCCCGAAGACCGACTCCATCGTCAATCGGCCTCCCAGGGATTCCACCTTCGTCTTCACGGCATCCATCCCTACACCCCGGCCGGACAGTTCGGTGACCTGCTCCGAGGTGCTGAAACCGGGAATGAACAAAAACTGGAAAAGCTCCCTGTCCGTGATGGTTTCCGCCCTTTCCGGCGAAAGGAACCCGCCTTCCAGGGCCTTCCGCAGGACCTTTTCCCTGTCGACCCCCCGACCGTCGTCCTCGACGCTTACGACGACGCTGCTGCCGTCCTGGAAAGCCCGGATCCGAACCCGGCCGGTCTCAGGCTTTCCCGCGAGAATCCGTTCCGAGGGGGGCTCAATCCCGTGATCCAAGCTATTGCGGATCAAGTGGACCATCGGCTCGCCGATCTCCTCGATCACCCGCCGGTCCAGCTCTGTCTCGCGTCCCTCCATTTCCAGGGAAACCTTTTTGCCCAGTTCCTGAGAGAGGTCGCGAACCAGCCTGGGGAACCGGTCGAAGATAAACCCGATCGGCTGCATTCGAAGCTTGGTGACGAGATCCTGGATTTCCTTGGTGATCCTGCTGAGCTGCAGGATCGGTTCCTCAAACTCCCGGTGTTCCCCGCTTCGGGCCAGGCGCTCGATCCGGGACTTGCCGATGACAAGCTCTCCGACCAGGTTGAGCAGGCTGTCCATTTTCTGGACGTCGATTCTTACCGTACGGCCCACTTTCAGGTGCTTCAAGTCTCCGTCATCGGCGGTCGGCTGTCCCGCGACGGTTGCGGCCGCCCCGGGGGTGGCGGGAACCGCTTCCTGCACCTCCGTGATCTCGCACCTCTCCACCTCGCTGACCGCCAGCACCGCTTCCTGGATCCGCTCCCGCGGGAGTTCGCTTTCCAGGAAAAGCTCAAAGCTCTGCCCCGGGAAATCTCCCTCCAGGAGGGTTTTCTGGGGAGGAGACGCTTCGATCACCTTTCCCAACGGCGATAGCTCCTCCAGCACCATGAAGGCCCTGGCTCCCTTCAGCACGCAGTCGGGCCTTAGCGAAACGGTCAGCTTTCGGATCCCTTTCGTTTCAAAGCCGGGAGTTTTTTCCACGGATCGAAGGAGAGCCCGAAGCTGCTCGATCAGCTCCGCGGTTTCCACTCCCTCGTCGCCCCTTCCCCGCCGGATCTCGCCGATCTGGACGGTCAGAGCATCCAGGCAGCGGAACAAAAGCGTGGCGTCTTCCTTCCTCCTTAAACGGAGGCTGCCCGCCCGTACCGCATCGAACACGTCCTCCATGGCGTGGGTCAGGGCGGCCATGGCGTTGAAGCCCATCGTCGCCGCCATCCCCTTGAGCGTGTGAGCTACCCGGAAGATTTCGTCGATCACTCCGGCATCCCCGGCTTCCAGGGCCAAAAGCGCATCGCTCAATTTCTGGAGGTTTTCTTCGGTTTCGTCGATGAACGGTCCCAGGTAATCGTTCAGATCCACTTGAACCATCGCCCTTCCAATCCAAATCTTTGACTGCTTTCGAGATCCGCGGCCGCCCTGCCGGGGTCAGTCCTCTTTTTCCCGTTGCCGTCTCCGATTGAAAAACATGCCTTCTCCGGAAACCGGGTTTTTTTCCCCCAGTCCTTTCAGCCGACGGAGCTCCTCGCTGAATTCGGCGGCAAGGCGGGCACGATTCAAGTTCTCAGCGGACGAATCTCCTTCCCGCCGTTCGAGGAGTCCTTCCTCCACCAGGATCTGGATAAAGCGGGGATCTTCGCCAAGAGTCTCCGCAAGGTCCAGGCTTGACAGGTGCCCGTGCGCCTTCCCTTCGCGGAGCTTCCGGCGAGCCCGCGCGTGAATCTCGTCCAGTTTCCGGCGACACTTCTCGCAAAGGCGAAGAGTTCCAGAGCCGATGTAGAGCTCTCCGCAAATCCGGCAGTTGTCGAGGCTTGGAAAGCTCATGAGCCACCTCCGGTCCGAATTTCTCTCTCCCGCAGGAAAGTATAGGGGCCGAAGCGTGAAGAAACGGCCGTCTCTCTGCCGATTCACGGTTCTCCCGAGAGAATGACCAGGTCCACCCGCCGGTTCATTTGTCGGTGCTCCGTGGTGTCGTTCGGCATCAGCGGCCGAGTGGAGCCGAAACCTACGGCCTGCAGCCTCCTGGGACTGATTCCGCCGGAAGTCTCCAGGAAAAAGATGAGGCGGGAAGCCCGCAAGGCAGAGAGAGCCCAGTTGTCCCGAACAAAGCCTTCCCGGTTCAGAGGCTGGTCGTCCGTATGCCCTTCCGCGGAAAGGCCGTCGGGAAAGGTCTTCAGCACTTCTGACAAGGCCAGGAGGAAGGGTTTTGCTCTTGCGGACAGCTCGTATTGACCGCTTCCGAAAAGAATGCTTTCCGATATGGAAACGACGATCCCGCGTTGCTCGACGAAAACCCGCACTTCGTTCTCAAGCCCTTTTTCGCGGATAAGAGCCTGAAGACTCTGGGCTACCTTGAGCAAATCCTTCGTGGGCCTCTTGGAATCACCGGCGTCCTGCAGCTTTGAACCGGAAAAAGTCCTTTTTTCCTGCTGGTAGCTCTTCCCTCCATCGATCAGCCCCATCGCCCCACGAAAGGAAAGGAGCAGTTTTTCGAACTTCATGATGTCGATCGTGGAAAACGAGTAGAGAAGCACGAAAAACGTCAGGATCAGGGTCACCATATCCCCGTAGGTGGTGAGCCAGTTCCCGGATCGAGGTTCCTCAGGTTTCTTCCTCCTGAAACGTCCCATGCCTCGTCCCTTTGCTTTCTACTCGACGACACCCACGGTCGAAAGGCGGATATCCCGGGGAATCTCGCTGTAAGCCAGCACTACGACGTTCGGGAAAGTGCGGTCCAGGATTTTCCGGACAAAAAAGCGCACCTCGGGATGGACCAGGAGGACCTGGGGAAGATTTTCCCGAACGAGGGACACCGTCGCCTGCCCCACTGCCGAAGCGAACCGCTGGATTGCCTCGGGGGGCATCTTGATCCTCCACCCCTCCACGAGGTTCCCCTGGACCGAATCCCGGATCTCCCTCTCCCAGACAGGCGAGAGGGTCACCGCGGTCAGCTCTCCTTTCCCTTCATCGATCAGCGGGGTGACGATGGCACGGCAAAGGGCCTCGCGGACCTTTTCCGACAGGAAATCATGGCTTGCCGTTGTTTTCCCGAAATCGGCAAGGACCTCGAAGATCCCGGCGAGGTCCCGGATCGGCACCTTTTCCCGCACCAGATTCTGAAGGACTTTTTGGACGTCCCCGATTCCAAGGGAACGAAGCATGTCCTCCACCACCGCCGGAGAGGTTTCCCGAACCATGTCGACCATGTTCTGAACCGTCTGGCGCGTCAGCAGGTCCGCCGCGTTGGCGCTCACGACAACCGAGAGGTGGGTCGCGAGGACGGAAGCCGCATCGACCACGGTGTATCCCAGTTCCTCCGCTTTCGCCCGGAGTTCTGGGGCAATCCAGAGAGCGTCAAGGCCGAAGGACGGGTCTTTTGTCGGGATGCCGACCAGATCGCCCCTGACGTTTCCCGTGTTGATCGCCAGGAAATGGTCAGGCAGAAGGTCCGCCTGTTTTTCCGGGACGCCCCTGACCTTGATCAAGTAGGAAGCCGGTTTCAACTGCAGGTTGTCCTTGATGCGAACGGGCGGGATGACGACTCCGAGATCCAGTGCCATCTGCCTCCTGAGCGTCTGGATACGGTCCAGGAGGTCCCCGCCCCGGGACGGTTCCACCATGGGGATGAGAGCGTACCCGACCTCCAGCTCCAGCGGGTCCACCGCAAGCAGTTTCATCACGGATTCGAATCCGCTGCCCTCCGGCTTCTGGGGTGCGGCGCGGGAAGCCGACGCCCCCCCCGCCTCCTTCGATGCCTGTTTCGGCTCCGGTTTTGGCTTTGAGAGAGCCTCTTTCCGGCTGGCCTTGACCCACCGCCCCTGCAGCCAAAGAAAAAGAGCCAGGGTCACAAAGGGGATTTTCGGGAATCCGGGAACCACGGCCAGCGCAAGAAGCATGGCCGTCCCGATCCAGAGAGGACGGTAATGGTTGGTGAGAGAGCGCATGATGTCCGTTCCCAGGTCGCTCTCCCCGGCGGAACGCGTCACGAGAATCCCCGTCGCGGTGGAAAGGAGCAGGGCCGGGATCTGGGCCACCAGGCCGTCGCCTACCGTGAGGAGGCTAAACTTCTGGGCCGCTTCCGCGAGCGTCAGACCTTTCTGGAAAATCCCGATGCAAATCCCGCCGATGATGTTGATCGTCGTGATGATCAAGCCGGCGATCGCATCCCCCTTGACGAACTTCGAAGCCCCGTCCATCGCCCCGAAGAAATCCGCTTCCCTCTGGACCCGCTTTCTGCGCTCCTTCGCCGTCTGTTCGTCGATCAGGCCGTTCCCGAGATCCGCATCGATCGCCATCTGCTTTCCAGGCATCCCGTCCAGCTGGAAACGGGCCTGGACTTCGGCGACCCGCTCGGCCCCCTTGGTGATGACGAGAAACTGGATCAGGACCAGGATCAGGAAAACGACTCCCCCGACGACATAATTCCCTCCTACCACGAAGTTCCCGAAGGCGTTGATCAGCCTGCCCGCGTAGCCCTGGAGGAGGATCAGGCGTGTGGTGGATACATTGAGGGCGAGCCTGAAAAGCGTCGTTACCAGAAGCAGGGAGGGGAAGGCAGCGAGTTCGAGCGCGTTCTGGATATAGAACGTCGTCAGAAGGATCACGACTGCGAACGTGATGTTCAGGGCAAGAAGGATGTCGAGAAGAACGGTTGGGAGCGGGATCACCATCATCGCCACGATGAGGACCACCAGGAGGGCGACCCCGACATCGGGATAGGCCGTCAGGCGCCCCATCGAGCTGATTTTCACGCTTTTTGCCACGGAAGAGGCCATCTCTCCGTTTCCCTCTTTCCGGTCAGTCTTTTAACGGGAGAAGGCGAACCATCCCGTCCCGGTAAACGAATCGGACCCCTTCCAGGACCTCCCGGACGACAAGCGCCTCTCCCCGTATGATCACCGTGACTTCCGGGTAGCAGTATCCCCTCACGAGGACCTCTCCCCGGTTTTTGGCGGACTGGATTGCCTTTTCGATTTCCTGCAGGAAGCTCTCGGCTTTTTCGATTTCTTCCCGGACCCTGCCGCTCAAGGCGATCAATTCCCTGGCCAGGAGCTCCTGGGAAGAAGAAAGCCCTTTCTGTTCCGCCTGTTTCGCCAGGAAAGAGATGTTTTTTCGAATTCGGGCCTCTTTTTCCAGGAGTTCTTCCTTTTTCCTGGAAAGCTGGCCTTTCTTTTCGAGTAGTTTCGGGGAGAGCCCAACCTGAACGATCGTTTTGGCCCCCATCTCGGACCCCAGGGTGGTGCAGGCCAGGGTTCCTCCTGCCTTGCACACCCCTCCGACGATGACCCCCCGATCCTCCCGATCGGCCAGGATCGAACCCTCGGCTTCCAGGTCGCAGTGCAGAAGGGCTTTTCCGAACCGAACGTCCTTCCCCGCGCGGATGCGGCATTGATCGGCATATTCCACGAAAAGGTCCCCGCCGCAGGACAGGACGCCTCTCCCCATTCCCCTGACGGAGGACTTGAGGATCATCCTCCCTCCTGCGCTCAGGGTGGCTCCCTCGACGATCCCGTGCACTTCGAGGTCCTCCCGGGCTTTCAGGGAAAAGCCTTCCGCCACCGACCCACGGACAAGGATCCCCCCTTCGCATTCCAGGTTTCCCGTCCCGTAATCGACGTTTTCTCTCACCTCGAAGACCCTCTGAACCGAAAAGCGGCCGTTTTCCCGGACAAGATGGCCGCCGGCGGATGCCGAAAGCATCAAACCATCCTCAGAAAGCTCGGTATTGGGTCCTGGAACAAGGCGCACGTCCTTCGCCTTCTTTGCCGGGATCCCCCTCCCCGAAACGTCCTTTCCTTCCTGACCCTCGATGAGGGGAATTTTCCTCGCGATGGCCTCGCCCTTCTTCACGTTTCGGATGAGGTTTCTCTCCCTGGGGTCGACCCTGGCTTTCTCAACGCTCCCTTCGTTTTCACCGCGAGACTCTCCGGGATCGGGGACCAGTTCCTCGATCCGGGCGTCCACCCCGTCTTTGGGCGGAATGCCGACGGCGACGGGAGTCCACGTCCCGAGGGGGACCTGTTCCCGCGCCAGGGCGAAAACGGCTTCCTCCAGCACTCCAAAGGTGACTCCGGCCTCGGCAAGAATCTGACGAACCCGTTTTTCCCGTTCCTCTTCCTGCCCGGATTGCCCGGAACCCGTCAAAAGCCTGGCTTCTGCTGAAAGACCGTCCGCCAGGATCCGGACTTCCATTCGGAAATCCTCTTCTCCCCGGTCAATCGGCCTCCATGGGCCAGGTTCGAGAGAAAGGATTTCCTCCACCTGCGCGTAGGAAGCCGTCACTCCCGCTTGAAGAAGCGATTCCAGCACCGCCGCCGGGTTGACGCCGTCCCTCATTGTCCGGAGGAAAACCCTCTCGCCTTCCGTTTTGATTTCAAACGCCGCGTGTTCGGGCTCCACGGTGACCGTCCCTTCGTTCCCCTCTTTGCCTATCCTTCGCCCTTGCCCATTTCTCTTCGAGCCAGCGCCTGTACTGTCTTCACGTAGCGGTTCACCACCGGGAAGGGAGGAATCCCTCCATACCGGTCAACCCGGGAAGGGCCAGAATGGTATGCGGCCAAGGCCAGCGATTCGTCCCCGTTATACCGGTCGAGTAGCTGCCGGAGGTACCGGACCCCGCCGTCCAGGTTCTGAACCGGGTCGAACGGATCGTCCACGCCTAGTCCTTTTGCCGTCGAGGGCATCAACTGCATCAACCCCATGGCCCCGGCATCGGAAACGGCCCCCGGATTCCCCCCCGATTCCATGAGGATCACGGCACGCACAAGGCTTTCTTCCACTCCGTAACGCCCGGCAGCTGCCTTGATCAGGGGACGGAGGGCTTCCATGCGCTCCGTTGCGGTTTTGCCCCATTCCGGCGCCGAAGCCCCCTCCGGCTGCACTCCCTCCGAATCGCTCCTTCCGGAGGTTTTTTCCAGGATGCCCTGGAAAGTCCCGGGAACCCCTTGCCCTCCCAGCCATTCAATCCGTTGCTGAATTTCTTCGATCCGTGCCTGCACCCGGCTCATTCCGGGGCAGCTCACTCCCTGGGAGAGACTCACGGGAATCCCCTCCCCTTTCTTCAATCGGCTGCGAAACGGCTAAGAGCGATTTCCTCGAGGGTTTTCTCCTCCCGTCTCAGCCTTTCGATCCGCTCCGCCTTCCGGTGACCGTCCAGGATCGATTCGGCAATTCGAAACTCCGCATGCTGCCGGGACAACTCGACCTTCAAACCATCCAGTTCCTTCTGCAGGGCAAGCCGTTCCTGTTCCGCGTTCCGAAGTTTTTTTTCCAGCCCTTCGATATCCTCTCTCAGGAGCCACAGATCGTCGATGGATCGGCAGTTCCGGCAGGACCGGCTAAAGCCCGCCACGGCGCTCGTCCAGGAACGGTCCAGCCTGCGAACCTCTTCTTCCGCGGATCTGGACCGTTCCTCGCACTGGTTCATCCTTCTGCGCGTCTCGTCACGGGTTTTTTCCCGGATCGACTTCAGGCGCTCCAATGTTCTGATCTTCTTTTCCGGGGTCACGATGTCACTTCCTTCATTCGCGGAATTGAAATCAGTTCCCCGCTTGTCTTTTCAAAGGGGGAAGCCTCATCGACATCCTGCTTCAGGAACGACTCGATCCGGGGTCTCTGTTTCAGCGCAAAATCCACGCGAGGGTTGCTGCCAGCCTTGTAGGCTCCCAGGTTGACCAATTCTTCCGCTTCCATGAAGGTGGCCAGCGTTTCCCGCAGGGATCCGGCCGCTTCAAGGTGTTCGGGGGAAACAAGGTCCCGCATGATCCGGCTGACACTTCTCAGCACGTCGATCGCGGGATAGTGATTCCGGGATGCCAGGTCCCTTGAAAGGACGATGTGCCCGTCGAGAATGCCCCTGACCGCATCGGCGACGGGTTCGTTCATGTCGTCTCCCTCAACCAGGACCGTGTAAAGACCCGTGATGCTGCCCCTTTCCCCCGTTCCAGCCCTTTCCAGCAATCGGGGAAGAAAGGCAAAGACCGAAGGGGTATACCCTCTCGTCGCGGGGGGTTCCCCGATCGCCAATCCGATTTCCCTCTGCGCCATCGCGACCCGTGTGACGGAATCCATCATCAGGAGGACATCTTTTCCTTCATCCCTGAAATACTCGGCGATGGCGGTCGCGGTCATCGCGGCCTTGAGCCGGACGAGGGGGGGCTGATCCGAGGTCGCGACCACCAGGACCGAGCGGCTGAGCCCCTCTTCCTTCAGGTCCTTGCGCAAAAAATCCTGGACCTCCCGTCCGCGTTCTCCGACGAGAGCGATCACGTTGACGTCCGCTTCCGTGCTGCGGGCCATCATCCCCAGCAGGGTGCTCTTGCCGACGCCGGAACCGGAAAAGATTCCCACCCTTTGGCCCCTTCCCAGGGTCAGGAGGCCGTCAATGGCCCGGACTCCCACCGAAATGGGGGAGCGAATCGGGCTCCGCTTCAGGGGGTGAGGGGGATTGGCCTGCAAGGGATAGCTGGCAACGGTAGGTATCGGGCCTTTGTCATCCAGTGGTTCCCCGAGGCCGTTGAGAACCCGTCCCAGGAGCCTTGGCCCCACCCGGACGTCCAGGGTCCTGCCCGTCGAAAGGACATCGCAGCCAGGACCGATTCTCAGGAGGTCTCCCAGCGGCATCAGCAGGACCCGGTCACCGCGGAAGCCAACGACCTCGCAGGGAAGGGACGGCAGATCCTGGGACCGAAACCGGATTTCCGTCAGATCTCCAATCTGAACGTCCGGCCCCTTTGATTCGACCACGAGACCGATGACTTCGACCACCTTGCCGTTGACGGGAATCAGCTCGATTTCCGCGAGCCGGCTCCCGAGAACGTCCAAAACAACCGGCAGGTGAAGATCCTTCAACCTTCCGAGCCCCCCAACAGTCGGTCGACTTCTTTTCCGATGACATCCAGCTGGCTTTTCCATCTGGCATCGTAGACACCCAAATTAGTATCGACCAGACAGGATCCTTTCTCGATGCCCTCGTCGGGGATCAACTCGAAAACTTCCGCCATTCTCCGGATTTCATCCATCTCCTGCCCCCGGGCGAGAAAGAGATCCCGGTCGGAGGGGTTCAGGAGTACCCGAACCCTGGACCGGTCCCCCACCCGCTGGAGGATCGCCTTGAAAAGCCTCCAGGCCGCGTCGGGATCGAGAGCAACCTCCCGGTGGAGGAGTTTTTCCAGGGAGATCTTCCAGATCTGCAGGAGAGCCCGGCAATGGCTTTCTCCGCTCTCTTCCAGCGCCCGCTTCAGCTCGGAGCAGATCTTCCCCGCAAGGGCCTCCAGTTTCCCGAAGCGATCTTTTGTCTCCCGGAGGCATTCCCGTCGGGCTTCCTCCATGGCCTGCGCCAGGCCCTTGCGGTACCCTTCCTCGAAACCCGCCCTCTCGGCCTGCTGCCTGGTTCTTTCCGCTTCCTCGGCCACCTGCCGGAGAAGAGCAGCCCGCTCTTCCTCGAGGAGAGAGCGTTCCTTCTCCCTTTCCAGTCGAAGCCGGGCAAGCTCCTCCCGGCTTCGACTTTCACTTTCCAGCAAGCTTTCGATCCGCCTTTGGAGATCTTGAATCTGCAGGTTGGCGACAAGGAAGGGATCGATCTGTTTGCCTCCCTCCAGCTCCCTTGGCAGAACGGGGGGAGAAAGAAGCACTTTTTCCTCGGAAACCGGAAGGTTCCGGTAAATTTTCCCGTTGGGGTTCCTCGGGCTAGAGGACAACGTCGTCCCCTCCACCCGTGAAGAGGATTTCCCCCGCCTCCTCCAGGGAACGGATCCGGTTGACGATCTTCTGCTGGGCTTCCTCCACGTCTCTGAGGCGCACGGGTCCCATGAGCTCCATCTCTTCTTTCAGCATCTCCACCGCACGGCTGGACATGTTCCGGAAGAATTTCTCCCGCAGGTTCTCCGAAACCCCCTTGAGGGCCAGGGCCATCTCCTTCCCGTCCACGTCCCGGAGGGCCTTCTGCAAAGAACGGTCGTCAATCCGGAGAATGTCCTCGAACGTGAAGAGTTTCTTGCGGATTTCCTCCGCCAGTTCCGGATCCCGCTCGTCCAGGATCTCGAGGATGTTCTTCTCGGTCTTGCGGCCGGATTTGTTGAGGATCTGAACCACGGAGTCGACCCCGCCGGCCAGGGAGAAATCCGCTCCCATGACCGCGCTCATTTTCTTTTCCAGGACCCTTTCGGTTTCCCGAAGCACCTCGGGGGTGACCCGGTCCATCTTGGCGATCCGCAGGGCCACGTCCGCCTGCGCCTCGGGCGGCAGACCCCCCAGCACTGTCGCTGCCCGGTCAGCCGGGAGGAAGGACAGGATGAGGGCGATCATCTGGGGGTGTTCGCCCTGGAGGAAGGAGAAAAGCTGAACGGGATCGGAAGCCCGCAGAAAGTCGAAGGGCTTCGTCTGAAGGCTTGAGGTGAGCTTTCGAAGCAACTCTTCCGCCTTTTCGCGGCCCATGGCCTGCTCCAGGAGTTCCCGCGCGTAGGCCACACCCCCCCGGCCCAGAAACTCCTTCGCCATGAGAAGTTCCTTCACTTCCTTCAGCACCGCCTCCCGTTCTTCGGGATCCACGCGGCGGACCGCCGCGATCTCCAGCGTCAGCATCTCAATGGTCGCCTCGTCCAGATGCCGGTATACCTGAGCGGCGGTTTCCGGTCCCAGGAGGACCAGCAAGATGGCGGCCTTTCTTCTTCCCTTCAAGCCCCGGTACTCCGCGCTCATCAGGATTCCTCCAGCCATTGCTTGATGATCGATGCCGTCTCTTCCGGGGCCGACCGGGCATAGAGGGCGATCTGTTCCTCCAGGATCTGGAGGGAGTCCTTCGGGGCCTCGAAGAGGTCGCCTGCCATCTCCGGGATTTTTGCCTTTTCCGCTTCGTTCTTCCGGACCGACAAACCGTTCTTCCGGCGCCGGATCAGGAAGGCCGCCGCTCCTGCAAAGGCCGTAACCAGGAGAATCGCCGCGAGGACAACCCATCTCTGCAGCCGGGCCTGCACCGGAGAGTTCTCCTCCTGGTCCTTTGCCGGGGCGAAGGGCATCATTGTCAGGGAGATTCGGTCGCCCCGCCTCTCGTCGATCCCGATCGCAGCTCCCAGCGAGGCCAGAAGCGCCTCCCTGGGGATGCCGCTCTCCTCCCGGTTGATCACGACCGAAGCCGTGATGCGCTTGATTTTCCCCGGCGTTTCCTCTTCTTCCTCCTGCAGCGTCGAGATCTCGTAATTCGTCACCTGGTCGGTCTTCGAGTATTCCCCCGCTGAAGAGGCCCCGGTTTTCACGGCGTAACCCGGGATGTTCGCAGCCGTCCCTACCCCCTGGGACGGCCCGGCAGATCCCGTGTAGTTCTCCTCTGAAACCTGGGTGCTTCGGACAACCCCCTTGCCGTTGGGCTGGGGCACAAATTCCTTCCGGGTGCGGTTTCGCTTCGTGAAGTCCAGCTCGACACGGACCCGGACCAGGGCGTTGCCGGGACCGAAGATCGCCGACAGGAGATTCTGGGCCTTCAGCTCCAGGTCCTTTTCCTGGCGCCGCTCCAGTTCGCGCTGCAGGGAGGTCACTTCCCCCGAATCCCGGACGTAGGCAGAACCATCCCCTGCCAGCGACTCCGAAAGCAGGCGGCCGGAGGTGTCCACGACCGAGACGTTTTCCGGGGCGAGTCCCTCCACGCTTGAGGCGGTGAGCTTGACGACGGCCCGCACCTGTTCCGGGGACAGGTCCCTTCCGGGACGCAGCTTGACCAGAACGGAGGCGGTGGCGGGCTGCTCGTCCTTCAGGAAAAGCTTCGGCTTCGGAAGGACCACGCTCACCCTTGCCGATTCCACCACGTCAAGACGGCCGATCGTCCGGGCCAGTTCCCCCTCCAGGGCTCGAATGTAGGCTACCTGCTGCTGGAAATCCGTCATCCCCATCTTCGCGTTGTCGAAGATCTCGTATCCCACCGTCCCGTTCTTCGGCAGACCGGCCTCCGCCATCGAGAGGCGCAGCCCGTAGACGTCCGAATCGGGAACCAGGATCGCTCCGTCCTGCGGGTTGATTCGGAAAGGGATTTTCCGCTCGTTCAGGATGTCGACGATCGCCGCCTGATCTTCCAGCTCAAGCCCCGAGAAGAGGGGAACGTAGGAGACCCGTCCGGAAAACGCCAGGATCCCGGCGAAAACGAGCAGGCAGGCCACGCCGCCTGCGACGATGGCAAACCGCTGCCGCCGGCTCCGCTCCTGCCAGAAGGCCTGAAGCCTTCCTAGCCATTCCCTCAGGGTTTCCATGTCTTGTTTTCAATCCCCATCTTCATGAGGACATCCGAATCAGCTGGTTGTAGGAATCCAGAATCCGATCCCGGACCTGAACAGCGAAACGCAGCGCAAGCTCGGCCTCCGAAACCGCGGCCGCCACTTCCGAAATATCTTCCACGTCGCCGGCCGCAAAGGCCTGCATGGCTTTCTCGGCCCGGATCTGCGCCTGGTTGACCTTCTCCAATCCCTGCCGCAAGGCCCCTTCGAACGGAGAGACCGGATTTTCCGGCTCCTCGCTCCGTGCAGGCCTTGGAGCCCCGTAGACGGAACGGGCCTCCCTCAGCAGCCCCAGGTTCACCATCGAAACCCCGCTCATCCTGCCCCTGCCCCTTTCCTCCGACGCAATTCATCCCAGCGCGTTTTCCACCGCTCTGCGAAGCTTTTGAAGGATCCGCTGGTGGAGCTGGCACACTCTCGATTCAGAGAGGCCGAACGCCTCGGCGATCTCCCGGAATTTCCAGAAATGGAAATAATAAAGCCGGATCAGATCCTGCTCCCGCTCGTCGAGCCTTTCAAGGGCCGCGTGAAGCCGCTCGCTCTCGTCCTTCTGCTCGACAACATCCTGGGGACCGGGCCCGTCATCTGCCAGAAGGGCCGCCTTGTCCGCCTCTCCCTCTTCCAGCGCGACCCACTCATCGAGGCATCCCAGGGTGCTCGAGGCGACCAGGCGGAGCAGCTGCCGATATTCCTCTTCCGAAGCGCCGAGGCGGGTTCTGACCCGCTCGTGGGAAACTTCCCCGGACCGGTTCATTTCCTCTTCCCGGGCCTCGTTGAACGCCTCGATCTTCTCGCGCCCCGATCGCGAGATCCAGTCGAACCTCCTCAGTTCGTCCAGAATCGCCCCCCGGATACGGGGGACTGCATAGGTTGAAAAAGCAAATCCCAGAGAGGGGTCATATTTTTCGATGGCGTCCAGCAGGCCGATCTTGCCAAAGCTCAGGATGTCCTCGAATTCCAGCTCTCTTGGTGGAGAGACGCTCATCCGCCGGGCCGCAAACCGGACGAGATGAAGGTACCGTTCGACGAGCCTCGAGCGGATCTCCCGTTTTTCGGCGCTCTCCGGCGCGGCTGCCCGGTAGGCCTCCCACAGGGCCTGGTCCGTTCCGGGAGCCGAACTCTCCTCCGTTCTGACCGAACGCGAGTTCATCCCTTCCCCTCCTTACGACACCGCCCCTTAATGAGTATCGGAAGAAAAGTCCGAAATTTTCCCATTCTCAGGCCAAAAGAAAAACCGACTTGAACCCCTTCTGGCTGGCGAATGCCTTCCAGCTGGCCCCTGCAATCGAAGCAGGGGCCCTCCCTCAGCGGGGAATACACGAAAAAACCGAGAACAGATCCTGCATGGGAAACAAAACCAGGGGAGAGAAAGGATGGAAGCCACACTCCGAATTCACACCTCTTTTCAGTCAACTTGTTTTCTAGAATGATTTTATTCTTTATTGCTTTTTTGTTTTTAAAGGAATAACGAAATTTCGCTTATTCTAAGCGACCCAAATACCAAAAATCAAGATTGTTATGAAATAGTAATAGTACGTTTAATTTAAGGTGATTGCTCCCTATCTGGCACCTGAATTAGGATGGTGCTATGGAGCTCAAGGCCTATGAATACTTGATTCGAAGCGAGTCTGCCGCTAGAAAATACCTGTTGGGATTTTGCTGGAAAAACCAACAGAGATTTTGCCCCGTTTGCCGACAGAGAAAACTTTACAAGTTGACTGACGGTAGGCGTCGCTGCTCCCGCTGCGGGTACACGTTCCACGATTTCTCAGGAAGGTGGCTCAACCTTCTAGAGCTTCCCTGCGACCAATGGCTCCGAATCATCAAGCTCTTCGAGCTGGAGCTTTCCGCAAGGAAGATCGCTCAACAGGTAGCGGTTTCCTACAAGGTCGCCCATCGAGCCGTCATGGTTATCCGTGCCGCCATTCTTGCTCACGCACCCGATGCGGAAACGCTTCTGGGTGGTGAAGTCGAGCTCGACGAGTCCTACTTCGGCGGCAGGCGCAAAGGAAAACGAGGCCGCGGGGCTGCAGGAAAGGTCCCTGTTTTTGGCATCCTGGAGCGGGACGGACTCGTCCACGTACAGGTTGTTCCTGACGTCAAGGCCGATACGCTCGTAGGCATGACGGTGAAGAAAGTTCGCCGGGGAAGCATTGTCTACACGGACAAGTTCCATGTCTACGATTCCCTGATGTTTTGCCGCTACCGCCATCTCAAGGTTGACCACGGAAACAAGGTCTATGCCAGAGGCAAGGTTTACATCAACGGTCTTGAAGGGTTCTGGAGCTTTTCCAAGGAGCGCCTGATTAAGCATCATGGCGTTTCCAGAAACTGGTTTCCGTTTTATCTGAAGGAACTAGAGTTCCGGTACAATCATCGAAGGACTGATATCTTCCCTGTTCTCTGTCAGTATGTCTGTGACTTTATCCCCTTTGTGCCAAATAGGGACTAATCACCTAATTTAATTAGTGTTTTCTGATGTTTCACGAGGGAACAAAAAAGGAGAAGAGCGGGTTAAACTTTAAACCCGCTCTTCTCCGGTGAAGGGTCAATTCTTTCTCCGGCCCCTCAAGGGGCACGTTCAACTACCTCAGGAGTGAAAGCACCTGCTGGGGCAGCTGGTTGGCCTGGCTCAGCATCGAGTTGGCAGCCTGCATGAGGATCTGGTTCTTGACGAAGGCGGTCATTTCCTGCGCCATGTCCACGTCCCGGATGCGGCTCTCGGCCGAGGTCAGGTTGGTGCTGGCGGTGCCCAGGTTGTTGATCGTATGCTCCAGCCGGTTCTGGTACGCCCCCAGGGCCGCCCGCTGATTCGAAACCCGGCTGATGGCCCCGTCGACCATCGTGATGGACCGGCTTGCGCTTTCCTTGTCCGTTACCCGGATCTTGTCGACACCCAGCGATGCGGCGGACATGTTCCCCAGGTCGATGCTCATCGTCTCGCCCTCGTTGGCTCCGATCTGGAAGAGGGCAGAGTTCCCTACCACGTGGATGCTCGTGTCTTCGGATCCCGAGGCGCTCGAAATCGTCCAGATCTTCGACGCGCTGTTCCAGGCGACCTGGGCGTTGGCCATCTTGTCGAATTCCACGTCGAGATTGGAGTCGATCACGCCGATCAGCCGGTTGCCGGTCAGTTCAACGTTGCTGGCCACCGCGGCCCCGTTCACCGCGTTGGTGATGTTCACGGAGAAGCGGTTCTCCTGGCTAGCCTGAACCTGCTTCAGCCCGAAGGCGTTCAGGACGGCCTCGTCGCCGATGAAGTTCAGCTCGCCCGCCTTTCCGGCCACCGCGCTGCTGAAAACGAGGGATCCGGCGATGGCATACGGCGTGTCCTCGGTCTTCTCGCTGCTGGAAACGAACTGGACGAAATTCCCGGTGTCGGCCGAGGATACATAGGATTTCTGGCCGAGATCTTCCGAGATGGCCTTGTTGAACTTGGCGGCCGCCTGGTCCAGGGTGTCGTCAGCGTAGAGGGTGACGGAAGCCTTCCGGCCGTCCCCCTGGACGATGGTGATCGTCTGGGGATCCGCCAGGAGGCTCTTTCCACCGGTGCCAACGAACTGGGCCAGGTCCTTCAGCTTGGTGTTCGCGGTGGCGACGCTTCCCGCCGCCTGGCCGTCTGCGACGGTGAAAGTCGCTGCCGGCGCTTCGTCCACCAGGTAGGCGCCGAAGTTCATCTTGATCGCGCCCTTGTAGGCGTTCCCGCCGTCATCGACCTGGTAAATGTAGAAGCTCTTGTCGGAGGCCCCGTCAAAGGCTCCGTTCGTGACGCCGAACTTGTAGCTCTGGCTGCCTGCGTTGACCGTGACCGCGTCTCCGCCCGCGGGCCCCGCCTGCCACAGCGTCAGGGCCGCCTGGTCCCCGACAGAGGCATTGGCGTTGAACGCGAGGGCATCCCGATCGAGGACGATCCCGTCCCCGATCGCCAGCGTCTGGCCGGCATCGGTAGCTTTAACCCCGTTCAGGGTGGCGGTTCCGGAAGTCCAGGTTCCGTCCGCCTTCATCGCCTTGTAGTCCACGGCGAAGTCCAGCGTGTTGGAATCCGCGTTTCGTCCCGTGACCTTGAAGGCCATCGTCACATATTGGAACTCTCCCGCCGCGCCGAAATCCGTATCGGCAGCAGAGGCAATTCCCGAAGCGGTGGAGGTTCCAAAGAGACCGCTTGGATCCTGCAGCACTCCTCCGGCCGCGATCGCGCTATCAGCAGTGCCGTTTGCCGTGTTGACGACGTAGGTGCCACCGGCCAGCTGAGCACCTGCCACCGTTTCGACGGAGGAGATGTTTTTCGATGCGGCGGAAACGGAGAAACTGTTTGCCACGGTCCTGAAGTCCGTCGCGTTACCGGCGGCCGTGCTCGTTGTGGCGGTAAGGCTTCCCGTTGCAACGATGTCATTCCCGGCTGCATCCGCCAGGACAAGCCCGGACGTCGCCCCTTCCGTCAGGGTCGTCGTGTAGGAGAAGTCCACCCCCGGATCCTTTGCCCGGATGACGAGGGTGTCTCCCGGATTCGCACCCGTCTCCAGGGACACCGAGAAGTACTTGTTGAAGTCGTCGCTTGCCTCGAGGCCCGCCTTGATCTGGGCCGCCTGGGCCGTCTCGTCCGCTCCCGTCAGGGTGATCCCGGAAACCGAGAAGGAGTTCCCCGCGACCGAGAAGGCAAAGCTCAGCTTATCATTCTCTGCTCCGGTCGCCGCGTTTTCCACCACCATCTTCGCGGCCGCGTGACGTCCTTCCCCGATGGTCTGCGCCGTGATCTCGCCGCCCGTGCCGGCGCCCACGCTGAAGAGGTTGGAAGCCTTAATCTGGGCCTTTCCGGCCTGGAGCAGGTTCACCGAGATCTTGTAGTTCCCTTCGTTGGCGATCTGTCCCCGGGCGAAAACCTTGGTGGTCGCCTTGTCGGTGCTGACCAGGGCGGAAGCCGTTCCGTCCAGCAGCTTCTTGGTGTTGAAGGTGGTCGTGTCGGAGATGCGGTCGATTTCGTCGGCCAGCTGGTCGATCTCCGCCTGGATGGTCTGGCGGTCGTTGGCCGTCAGCGTATCGTTGGCGGCCTGAACGGACAGCTCCCTCATCCTCTGGAGGATGGACTGGGTCTCGTTGAGAGCCCCTTCCGCGGTCTGGATCAGCGAGATCCCGTCCTGCGAGTTGCTGACCGCCTGGTCCAGGCCCCGGGTCTGAGCCCTCATCTTCTCGCTGATGGCCAGCCCTGCGGCATCGTCCGCCGCGCTGTTGATGCGAAGCCCCGTCGAAAGGCGGGTGAGGGACTTGGAGAGGGCGTTCTCGTTGGTCTTGAGGCTGTTCTGGGTGACCATGGAGTTGATGTTGTGGTAAATCCTCATGTGCGCGTGACCTCCTTGTGTGATATCGGATCCTTCCATGGATTCGGGAGAACCCGTCTCCCGGTGTTCCGCGGCTGCCGGCACGCCCGCTTCCCACGACCGAAAATATAAGAGGGCGTTCGCGGGGAAACAGCGAACGCCCTCCATTGATTTTTTCCCCCTTTTCTTCGGGGAAAGGGATTTACCCCTTTTTTCTCAGCAGGGTTTCCAGCGCTGCCGCATCCTCCCTGGAGACCGACGCTGCAGCACGGTTGGCCTCCGTGACCTCCGCCAGGATCTCCTTCCTCCAGACCTCGATTTCCCGAGAGGCCTGGATGCCCAGCCTGACAAACGCCTGGCCGCACTCGAGGACGGTCACCTCGACCCCCGCCCCCAATCCGATCACCAGGCTTTCTCCCTTTCGGCGCGTGAGGACCAGCATCAGGGATTCCCCCCTTCGAGCCGGGCGATCTCCTCTTCGGGCAGCAGCGGGGTGAGGATCCGGTACCGGTCTTCCGTCAGCACGACCTGGCGGCCGAGCCGGGTGTCGGGGTGAATGACCAGGGGAGCCAGCAGGTTGGCCGTTCCTCTCCAGGGCCTCCCTCCCCTGGGCAGGACCAGCACCGCCAGCAGGATGACCTCTTCCGGCCCTCTCGCACCCACCTCTTCCAGCGCTTCGGCAGGAAGGTGGGGGGCATAGCCCGGATCGATAAGGAGCGGGTCGGTCACAGGCAAAGCGATGTGCTCGTCGTCCGCGCAGAGCAGCCATTGGATCACCGAATCCTCTTCTCCCGCCAGGACCCAGCGGCGATACGCTTCAAACCCCGGCAACCCCCGGGGAAAGGTCAAAATCGCGCTTTCCTCGATCTCCGCCGAACCGGTCAATCGATGCCGGATCGTCCCGCTCATGCAGACCTGCACCCCTTCCGAAAAAACGCTGAAAGCCCCTTTCGGCAAAACGGTTTCTATTGTACCCTGTTTTTTCGAGGTGGTCTGCCATGTCCCGGATTTCCCCCAAAAAAGCCGGCCCGTTCCTTCTCTTTCTCCTGCTCCTCGTCCTGGCGCTGGTTCAGGGAACCCCTTCGCTTGCCGCGAGCGCTCCCCAGAAGGGCGCCGGGCTCCCCGCTTCTTCCCGGATTCTCGACGAACGGACCGCTTTTCGCTGGGCCCCGGACTTTTTCGCCTGGGCCGTCCATTACCCCGAAAAGATCGTTCCTCTGTGGATCCAGGAGAAGAAGCCCGCAACGAAGAAGGCCTCGGAGGAACTCCGCCGGTTCTACTGGTCCACCCTCCGCCTGAACGATTCCACCGCGGTGCTCTTCTCCGTCTTTGCCTACACCCAGAAGCCGGTCCTGCTGAAGCCTCTCTCTCAACACCTCTTCCTGCGAAGGACCGCTGGAAAGGAGGCAGGCAGGAAGATCTTCCCCAAAAAGGCGGACCCGGTCTTCGATCAGCCCATCCTGGGATTGAGGCAGGGACTGGTTTTCTTTCCGAAAACCGCCGAACCCTTCGAGCTGATCCTCGAGATGCCCGGGAAAGCTCCTATCGTCTTCGCTTTCCAGGAGGATCTCCTGAAGGCCCAGCAGGAAGCCCTTTCCGAAAAGGCCGGAAGGGAACAACGCGAGGCCGTCGAAAAGGAACGGAAGAAATGGGAAGCCCAGGTGGCACTCCTCCAGCAGGAACTTGCAAAGATGAAGGAAACGACGGGGGGGAAACCGGCCGATCCCGCCTCTTCGGCCGTTCCCTCCGCATCGGTGGCCGCCGACGGGGAGGGCAAGGCGAAGCCCCGGCCGGAGCAGGTGGCCAGGCGATTCTTCGAAGCCTGGAAGAGCGGCGATCACGCGCTCATGCGAAGCCTTCTCTCGGATTCCCTTCAAAAACAGTTCCCCTCGAAGGAAGCGCTCGCAGCGTTTCTCCGGAAAAAGGCCCTTCCCGAACGGCTGCCCCGCGACGCGACCCTGGATGCGGCGGATGGAAATACCGGGTTTCGGATTACCCTGACGACGAAGGTCCTCCTCGTGAGAGACGTCCGGCGTTTCGTTTTCACGGTCGAGGAAGCCGGAAAGGACAGGTACGCGGTTTCGAAAATGGAGTGAGACCTGAAGAAACGACAATGGCTGACCGATACCCAGGTGGAAGGGGTTCACCAGGGAAGCGCTGGAGACGGAAGGAGGAACGCGATTGGACAGCGGAGGGACTGCCATCGGGGAAGCACGGCTGTTTCCCAACCCTCTGAGGGAGACCGCTCCGTCCGTCGGTCGTGCCTCGCTGGGCGACACCGCGGGCTCGCCGTCCGGCAGCAGCTTCGAGAACGCACTGCAGGGACTGGAAACCTCGAGGCTCTTCGCCGACCTGGACCAGGCGGCGGAGCGCCTGTTCCGGTATCCCTCGCAGAAGGTCCTCGAGGAATACCGGGAAGCGGTCGGCAAACTCCTTGAGAAGGCCCAGGAACGAATCGAGCTTCGAATGGATTTTTCCCTTCCGACGGCTTCGGCCCGGATCCTCCTTGTCGAGCGTACCCGCGAGTGCCTCCGGGAGCTGGAACGGGTTCTTCGAAGGGAGGCCGGGCGGACGCGCATCATGGGGCTTACAGAGGAAATCCGCGGCTGCCTTCTCAGCCTGTCCGCCTAGGCAGGGAATCCGCATGGTGAAGGAGTGATCTGAAATGATTCGGGCTCTCTGGTCCGCAGCATCCGGGATGAAAGCACAGCAAACGAACCTGGACGTGATCGCGAACAACCTCGCGAACGTCAACACGACCGGTTTCAAGAAAGAGAGGGCCGAGTTCCAGGACCTGCTGTACCAGATCGATCGGGAACCGGGAGCCCCCGTCGAGCCAGGGAGCAACGTCCCGACGGGAATCCAGGTCGGGGTCGGCAGCCGGGTGGCAGGAACCGACCGCCTCATGGGGCAGGGAACGGTCCAGGTGACCGACAACCCCCTCGACCTGATGATCCAGGGCAAAGGGTTCTTCCAGATCGCCATGCCCGACGGGAAAACCGCGTACACCCGGGCGGGATCCTTCAAGGTCGATGCGCAGGGGCAGGTCGTCACCTCCGACGGCTATCTCCTGGAGCCCCCCATCACCGTGCCGGAGGACGCCATGGAGATTTCCATCGGGGAAACCGGGGTTGTTTCCGTTAAAACGGCGGGGAGCTCGACCTTCGAGGAAATCGGGCAGATCGAGCTGGCACGGTTCGTCAATCCAGCCGGACTGTTGGCTGTCGGACGCAACCTCTTTCTCGAAACGGACGCGAGCGGCGCTCCGGTCGTGGGCAGCCCGGGCGAAGAGGGAATGGGGAGCCTGGTCCAGGGGTCGCTGGAGATGAGCAACGTCCAGGTCGTGGACGAGATGGTCAGCCTGATCGTCGCCCAGCGGGCCTACGAGGCCAGCTCGAAGGCGGTCCAGGCGGCGGATGACATGCTGGGGATCGCCAATACCCTCAAAAAAGGCTAGCGATTAGAAGGAGGTCCTTCCCATGGAAAGCATCAAGGTCGTCGTCTTCCTGCTGGCCGATCAGCCTTACGCGGTGCCGGTCAGCCAGGTAAGGGAAATCATCCGTTGGCCCGGGGTCAGGCCGGTGCCCCAGACTCACCCGGCTTTCCTGGGGGTTTCCTCGGTCCGGGGAGAGGTCCTGCCCGTTCTCGACCTTGCCGCCTTCCTGGGGATCCAATCGGCTGTTCCGCTCGAACAGAAAAAGCTGATTCTCCTCGAAATTCCGGAGGAAGGACTGAAGCTCGGCCTTGCGGTGGACCACGTGCACCGGATCTACACCGTTGAAGACGACCAGATCGATCAGTCCCTTGTCGGGTCCTTCCTCGGGGAAAACCTCGTTTCGGTCATCAAAAGAGACGGGGAGAACATCCTCGTTCCCGACTTCCGGAGGATCCTTACCTCCCTTCGGGAGGAAGCCCTGCGGTTGAGCAAACCGGCGGAACCTTCCGTCCCGGAGGGCTCTGTCTCCCGCTAGGCGGAATCCCGGCTTTCCTCGTTCACGAAAGGGAGAAGGATCCTTTCGATCCGCATTCTCTCTTCCAATAGCGTTTCCAGGAGTTTCTCTCGTTCTGCCCCTTCCTCCTGGGCCTTTGACCGCGCCTCGAGCGCCCCTTTTGCCGCCTCCTGGATCCCCTGCGCCGATTCGGTCACCAGTCTCGCGAGGCGCCCCTTGAAGCGGGCGGCGCTGTCCTTCAGCCGCCTCAAAAGATCGAAGCGGACACGTCCGCAGTTAGCGTCAACCCTCTCCGGGACCCTCTCGAGGATCCGGGCGAGGGCCCTTTCCCGGGCCTTGCCGGCGGGAAGCAGCCGGTCCATGAACCCGATCGCGGCCGCCTCCAGGTCGAAAAACGGCCGCGTCTCTCCTTCCAGGTAGAAGAAACGCCGCTCGGAGGAAAACTCTTCCGGCAGCTCCCAGGACTGCAGGTCCAGGCTGAACACCTCCGAGCCGAACCGCAGCAGCTCGTCCAGGATGTCCGTCAGACGGGAGCGGTGCTTTTCCACGACTTCCAGGTAGGCCGACTCCATCTTTGCCTCGATGGCCGGGAGGCGCTCCTCGAAACGCGCTTTCAGCCGGTCTCCCGCCAATGCCGCCATCCGGGCCGAAAATTCCGGAACGGACTCTCCCGCGAGGGCTTCGGATCCCTCCCGGAGGTCTGCACAGAGAAGCGGGGGGAGTTCCCGCCGCAGGCGGTCCATTTCCGCATCCAGTTCCTGGATGATCCTCTCGATCTGGCTATCCACCAGGATCTCCGCCTCGCTCCGCCGGGTTTCCAGCCTCTCGAGCCCGCTGGAGAAACGGGTGATCCGGTCCTCCAGGACCCGGATCGGCTGCCGGAGCGAATCCGCCTCCACCTGGAGCCGGGCCTTGACCGCGCGGGCGATGGACAAAAGTCTCCCTGCGTTGCTCCTGACCTGGATCCCGTGTCCCTTCTCCCGGACCAGCGCTTCGAGGCGGTCCATGACGGCGCCGATCCCGCCGACATCCCGGGACCCGGTCTTTTTCCCGCCCGAGGCGAGCAGGCTCTCCCGGGCCGACACGGGGAACACGGCTTCCGCCATCCCGGGGTGCCGTTCGGAGATCCGGCTTCGGATGTACTCCACCATGGCCCTGCGCTCCGGCTCGGTCAGGAAATCCGTCTTGTTCAACAGGATGAGACAGTGGGAAACGTACCCGGCCAGCTCGTCCAGGAGGGCCATCTCTTTCGCCGACAGGGGGGAGTCCGCCGAAAGCAGAAACAGCCCGATGTCGATCCGGGGAAGGGCGGAGCGGGCCTCCTCGGTTTGAGTCTCGTGGAGGCTCTCGAACCCCGGCGTGTCGACCAGGACGATGCCGGTTTCCAGGAAAGCGGAAGGGTAACGGAGCCGGACGAAGCGGACTTTCTTGCGGTTTTCGGGGTTGCCCGCCTCCGAGACGAACTCGTTGAGCCGGTCGATGGGGGCCTCCAGCAGGGGCCGGTCCCGGAACGTCACTTCCAGGGAAGGAACGGGCCCGTGCTCGATGAGGGTCACGATGTTGGTGAGGGGAAGGACGCCGGTGGGCAAAACCGGTTCTCCGAGAATCGCGTTGATGAGGGTCGATTTCCCCCGCTTGAACTCGCCCACCACCGCGACGAAGAGTTTGTCCGAGTTGAGGCGCTCCTGGATTTCGGCCAGGAATTCCTTCTGGTGGGCCGATAGGGGCATTCCTTCGAGCTTTCGGGCTGCTAAGAGGAGAGTTTCCTTGTCCTGCATTCGTTTCGCCTCCGATGGGGCCCGCGATGGGGCCGAATCACAGGCGTCATCATCCGGCCCGTCAAGGGCGGAGCAGAGAGGGCGAACGCCATCGCCGAGCGAAATCGTAACACGGGGGTTCATCCCCTTCAAGCGTCCTTGCCGGTCCGGTTGACAGCCTTCCCCCGGTGGAGGTATCTTTCATTTCGAAAATGTTCGAAATGAATTCGGAGGGGAGGGACTTTCCCTGGAAGACATCCTGAACGCGATGAAGGCACTATCCGACCGGCACCGGGTCCGGGCGCTCCTGGCCCTGGAAGGACAGGAACTTTGCCTTTGCAACCTCCAGGACCTCCTGGGACTCGTTCCCTCCTCGGTTTCCAGGCACATGTCGATCCTGCAGGAGGCAGGCTTCGTCGTTTCAAGGAAGAAAGGCAAGTGGACCTACTTCAGCCTGGCACCGCTCGACGAAAACACGGGCCTCTCCGGCCTTCTCCGCTGGCTCCTCGAAAGCCTGGGAGACGACCCGGCAACCCTGGCCGACCGGGAGCTCGTCCGGCAACTGAAGAACAAAGACAGCGAACGTTGCAATTAAAGCCACGGAAGGGGAGGAAACGATGACCGCACCAACCGACTGGAAAAGGGCGCCATCAAGCCAGACCGTCTGCTACTGCAACAACGTGAAAAAGGATGAGATCGTCCGGGCGATTGCCAACGGGGCGGAAACCGTGGAAGACGTGATCCGCATGACAGGCGCCGGTAAGGGACGCGAGTGCTCGACGAAGAACCCTTCGGGGCGCTGCTGCTGTCCGGACATCCAGGCCCTGATCGACGCGACTCTTCCCGCGCTCAAGGCCATCAGGAGCGGGTGCACCTGAGGGGGCAACTGCTGAAAACGCGGCGGTCCGCCGCAATCCCGAATGATCCTTGCTGGACGGAATCAACCGCTTTTGAACCCGAACCTTCACGCTCCCGACAAGGAGGGAATTTCTCTATGGCACGGGCAGTCCCAAACGGTGACCGCAAGCTCACAAACGTTTTCGAACGCTACCTGACGATCTGGGTGGCCCTCTGCATCGTGGGAGGGATCCTGCTCGGGAAAATCGCTCCCAACCTTGCCAGGGCCCTGGACGGGATGGCGATCCGGGTCAACGGGGCCCCCGTCGTATCGATCCCCATCGCCATCTGCCTGTTCTTCATGATGTACCCCATCATGGTGAAGATCGACTTCGCCCAGGTGATCCGGGCCGGCAAGTCAGGAAAGCCCGTTTTCCTGACCCTGTTCGTTAACTGGGCCATCAAGCCCTTCACGATGTACGCCATCGCGCTCTTTTTCCTGGGATTCCTCTTCAAGGGGTTCATCGGTCCAGACGCGGTGGACCTCGTCAAGATGCCCTTCGGCCTGAACCTGCCGGTGGGAGCATCGCACGGAGACGGCATCGTGGTCCTTGTTAACGGCGTCAAGCAGCTGCAGGTGCCCCTCTGGCGAAGCTACCTGGCCGGGGCCATTCTGCTCGGGATCGCTCCGTGCACCGCCATGGTGCTGGTGTGGGGCTACCTGGCCCGGGGCAACGACGGCCTTACGCTCGTGATGGTGGCCATCAACTCCCTGACGATGCTGCTCCTCTACGGAGTGCTGGGCGGGTTTCTCCTGGGAGTCGGGAGGCTTCCCGTTCCCTGGCAGGCGCTGGTGCTTTCGATTGCCATCTACGTGGCCCTTCCCCTCGTTGCCGGTTATTACTCGCGCAAATGGATCATCGCGGCAAAGGGGCTTCCCTGGTTCACGGAGAAGTTCCTGCACATTCTTTCTCCCATCACGATCGTCGCCCTGCTGACGACGCTGGTGCTGCTGTTCAGCTTCAAGGGGGAAGTCATCGTGGCCAACCCGCTGACGATCCTGTGGATCGCGATCCCGCTTTTTATCCAGACGATCCTGATCTTCGCGCTGGGCTACTGGGCCGCCAGAATCCTGAAACTGCCCTACGTGGATGCGGCTCCAGCGGCGATGATCGGGGCCTCGAACCACTTCGAGGTGGCCATCGCCACGGCGACGATGCTTTTCGGGCTTTCCAGCGGGGCGGCCCTGGCCACGGTGGTCGGGGTGCTCATCGAGGTGCCCGTGATGCTGATGCTGGTGCGCTTTTGCCTGAAAACACAGGGCTGGTTTGCCACGCCCGAGGAAGCCCTGGAGAAAGGAGAGTTGGAGCTTGGAAGCGAAGAAGCTTAGGATTTCTTCGGAATTCTGGATGGGACAGGTCCGCATGCACGGAAACGAATTCCGCCTTCGAATGAACACGATCATCGCCGGGTGATGAATGGCCTATAAAGGCCCGGAGGGCCTTTGGGGAAAACCGGCACCGGAAGAGATCGATCAATACGTTCTTTACGAGGTGGAAGACGATCCGCAGCTGAAATGCTGGCTCAAAAACGACGTGCTGGAGTGGATGGAAAAAACCACCCCGACGCCGGAGGGCGATTACCTTTTCTCCGTGGAAGGAGCCGGGCGCTTGCGCTTCCGGCTGGTCTGAACCGGGCAGGGAACCTCGAGGTTCCGATTTCTCCAGGCAAAAGACTCTCCCCTTCCCAGGAGGGAGGCAGGATGCCCTTTTGCCCTGCCTGGAGGGTGTACAATTTCCGGCAGAGGATGGAGGAGCTGAGCCATGAACGTCAAGCATTTGCAAAAACCTGCAGCGGTCAAAGCTGCGGCCCTTCTGCTCATTGCCCTGGCGATCGTCGGCATCTGGTTCGCCAAACAGAGGGAAAAAGCCAGGAAGGCGGATTTTGCGGCCCTGCATGTGACCTCTGCAGAAGAGCTGGCCCAGGCCCGGGCCTCGGGGTTGCCCGTGGTCATCGATTTCGGAGCGGACTCCTGCGCCCCCTGCCGGGAGATGGCCCCGGTCCTGGAAGAACTGAGCCGGACCCTCCGGGGGAAAGCGGTCATCAAGTTCGTGGACGTATGGAAATACCAGAAACTGGCGGAAGGGTACCCCCTGAGGGTCATCCCGACCCAGTTCTTCTTCGACCGTGAGGGGAAGCCCTTCGTCCCTTCTGACTCGCGGTTCGGGATGATCCTCTACTCGGACAGGACAACGAAACAGCACACGCTCACGGCCCACGAGGGCGGAATGACCCGGGAACAGCTGCTCGCCGTGCTGGCGGAGATGGGGGTCCGCCTTGATTGAAGGATGGCTGGCGGCCCTTTCGGAATCCATCCAGGGCGGAACTGCCCTTGCGCCGCTTCTGGCCCTGCTGGCCGGGGTGATCACCTCGATCACCCCTTGTGCCCTGACCAGCATTCCCCTCGTCATCGCCTACGTGGGAGGCACGCGCCAGAGTGACCCCCGGCGAGGATTCGTCCTCTCCCTGGCCTTTTCCGTCGGAATGGCCTCGACTTTCACCGCGCTAGGGGCCGCCGCGTCTCTGTTCGGCCGGCTGATTGGGACCTCTTCCCCCTGGTGGACCCTGGGCCTGGCGGTTCTCATGCTGATGATGGCCCTGCAGGTCCTTGGCCTCTTCGAGTTCGTCCCCTCAAAGAATGCCCTTTCCACGAACCTGCCCAAAGGGGTCATCGGGGCCTTTCTTGCAGGCGTTCTGGGCGGCTTCTTCTCTTCTCCGTGTTCCACGCCCGTGCTGGTCGTTCTGCTGGCACTCGTGGCCAAAAGCGGAAACGTCGGGAGAGGTGTCTTCCTCCTGCTTCTTTATTCCGTGGGACATTGCACTCTCGTTCTTTTGGCAGGAACCTTCACGAGCTTCGCGGCCAGGCTATCCTCAAGCGAGGGGATGGGCCGTTTCAACACCGTCCTGAAGCTGCTGATGGGAGCCGGGCTTCTTTTGCTGTCGTTTGTCCTCTTCTACCAGGGCTTTTGACGGACAGCGAGGCTTCTTTCAATGGGGTCTCTCCGTCCGCTTTTCCAGGCCTTCCGTTCTTTTTATACTTCTTTAGAAACGGGACAATCCAGGAAGGAACGAAACGGGGAGGGATCGTCATGCGAATTCGGGAACTTCGGCTTCTTTTTCTTTCCTGCCTTTTGATCACCGGCCTCTGGCTGCTCCTTTGGCCTTCCGGGGCGGCGGAGGCGACCGCGATCGAACACTGGCACGTTCCTGCCTTTTATTCAACCGTCCAGGAAGCCGAGGGCGCCATCCGGAACATGCAGGACAAGTTCGTCGGCTGGGAAGGACTTCCCCTCCAGCGGATCGAGATCGACCGAAGCGGGCTCCGGGCCTTCGGGGTCCTGGACTACACCAACACGAGGCAGCAGTGGGTCTATACGGGGCTGGGGCTGACCGGCGGCTATTACCAGCCGGTCGTGGAACCGGTCCATGAAGAGGAAACCACCGTCGTCCAGCTGGACAAGGTCAAAACCATGCGGCTGATGCAATATCCAGACCTCGACAAGGAATACAAGTGGGGCGTGAGCATGCTGGTGGAATCCCCGGGCGGGTTCGACATCAAAACGTTCCGGACTCCCACCCGCGCCTACGCCGAGACGCTCTTCAACGCCCTCCTGTCCCTGTCCGTCGCCGCGGGGGCGAAATTGGAAATGCCCAGGCTCGGGGTGAAATTCGAAACGCTCACGGAAAAGGACCTCAAGACAAAGCCCTTCAAGGAACTGGGATTGAAGGAACCGAAAGGCATGAAGGTGACGTGGATCTCCCAGGGCAGCCCCGCTGCGGCCGGCGGCCTCCAGGAAGGGGACGTGGTCGTCGAAGCCAACGACACGCCGGTCGAGAACGCCGAACAGTTCTTTCGGGACCTCTGGGGAAAATTCCCTTCCTATAATTTCAAGGTGTTGAAGAAGGACGGAACCGTTTCCCGGTTTGTCGAACCGTTCCCGGAGGAGAAGGTTCCCAGGGTTCCGCCGACGTTAACCTTTGCTTCCTCAACCCCTGCAGCAGGCCCCGCGACTTCTCAAGGGCCAATCAAGCTGGGCTTTTCCCTCCGCCTGCCGAACAACGAGGAGCTTGCGGCCATGAAAGGGAAACCGGGGGCCGTCATTTCTTCCCTGGCCCCGGGAGGCGTGGCAGAGGCGGCAAAGCTCAAGGTCGGGGACATCCTGCTGGAATGCAACGGCAAACCGGTTCAAGGCCCCGAAGGGCTGGCTCCCCTTCTCGTTCGAGGGGAAAACCTCTTTACCGTTCTGCGAGCGGGGGCGGTCCTGCAGGTCAAAATCGCCCCGGAAGTGAGCTACTGAAACCGCGCCAAGGCTTCTTCTGCAACCCTGGTCAGCCCGGTCAGGGACCGAGGGTCCCGCCTGACCGGGCTATTTTTTTGCATTCAGCCTTTTCCCGTCCAGTCCGAAGCAGCGCTCCCCCACGCAGGCGGAGAACTCAAGCTGAAGGGTCACGTGGCCGATGCCGAACTCCTCCCGGATCCGCTTCGAAAGCCTCGCCAAAAGCTCGTCCGTGCGGCTTCGGGCTTCCTCGCAGACCGTCACGTGGGCTTCCAGGAACACCTCCGTGCCGTCCGTGGTCCACAGGTGCACGTGGTGCATGTCCACGACCTCCGGCTGGGACTCCACTTCCTCGACCAGCGAGTCGATCCGGATCCCTTCCGGGGTCCCCTGCATGAGGATGTGAATGGACGTTTTGAGCAGGGGCCACGATTCCCGCAGCACGTAGAGAGAAACGGCCAGCGTCAGCAGGGGGTCCAGCCAGAACCACCCGAAGGCCATCATCAGCAGGGCGGCAACGATCACGCCCACGGACGAGAGGGTATCCATGACGATATGGAGGTACGCCGACCGGATATTGAGGCTGTCCTTCGAGTCCGCGTGGAGCAGCCAGGCCGTGAACAGGTTCCCCAGCAGCCCCACCGCGGCGACGGCAAGCATCACACCGCCGACCACCGGTTCCGGGTGGAGGAATTTGCGGACGGCCTCCACCAGCAGGAAGAAGCCGATGCCCATCAGGGCCACCGTGTTTACCAGCGAGGCCAAGACTTCCGCCCGCTTGAACCCGAAGGAATGACTGGGTGTCCGCTCCATCCGGGAGATGCGCCTCGCCAGCCAGCTAACCCCCAGGGACGAGGCGTCGGACAGGTTGTGCACCGCATCGGACAACAGGGCCAGGCTGTTCGAAAACAAGCCCCCCGCCACCTCGGCCAGGGTGATGACCAGGTTCAGGACAAGGGACAGGGCGAGACGCCCCTCCGACGTGCCGGGCCCAACATGGGAATGTCCATGGTCGTGCCCGTGGTCGGTGTCGTTCTTTTCCGCCGTCATGGATTCCTCTTTGACTCCTCTTTTTTCTCTTCCTAACCCTGTTTAGAACGGCAGGGCCGGACGCGACAAGGGAATGACGAGCACCCCGCAGGAGGCCATCTGGGCGACCCGGAAGGCCGTCGTGCCGATGCGGTACATCTCCGATCGGCCCTGCCCCTGGGCCCCGAGAACGGTGAGGGTGGGCTTGTTTTCCTCGATATCGGCCAGGATTTCATCCACGGGCTTTCCCGTCCGCATCCGGACGGAAACATCCGGGATTCCTGCCTCTTTCAGGCTCAAGGCGAATTCCTCCAGCCGCTCCTGCTCCAGGGCGACGATCTGCTCGATCTGTTCCCGGTTGACCAGCTTCAGCAGCAAGTCGATGTTTTTCTGCTCGTGGACATGGAGAAGCGAGACCTTTTTCACGGCGCCGGGATTCTCCCGGGCCAGCTTCTTTATGGCCTGCAAGGCGTGATGGGCCTCGTTGGAAAAATCGATCCCCAGGACGACGTCCCCGAACAAGGGATTCTTGGCTCCCTCGCCGTGGCAGACCAGCACCGGGCAGGGAGACAGTTCCAGGACCCGCAGGGCCGTCTCTCCCATGATGCGGGACTTCCAGCGAGGGCTGTCCCCCCGTCCGATCACCACCAGGCTCGCTTCGCGAACCTGGGCCTCGTGAACGATCAGGTCGAACGGAACGCCGATTTTGGTTTCGGCCTCCACCGTGAACCCGCGCCCTTCAAGGCGGGCCTTCTGCATCGCCAGCTGCTCCTGTTTCTCAGAAGCCAGGAGACGCCCGTTAAAGCGTTCGTCCAACACGTGAAGGAGCGTGACCTTCCCAACCAGCCCGGGATCCATGGCACCCAGTCCGCAGAGGATTTCCCCGGACCTGGGCCTGAGATCGGTTGCCACCAGGATATGCTTGAACATCATCGAACCCCTCCCTTTTGACAAATCACGGATGCCCGGCCTATCCGAAGAAAGCCCCGAACAGCATCCCGGCGGCCGTGGAAAGGATCACCACCAGGCCCACGTAGACCACCGTTTTCTTCGTTCCCACGATGCTCCGGATGACCAGCATGTTGGGCAGGGAAAGGGCAGGCCCGGCCAAAAGCAGCGCCAGCGCTGGGCCCTTGCCCATGCCGGCCCCGATGAGCCCCTGCAGGATGGGGACCTCCGTCAGGGTCGCGAAGTACATGAAAGCGGCCACGATGGCGGCGAAGAAGTTGGCGAACAAGGAATTCCCTCCGACCAAGGCCGAAACCCAGGCGCTCGGGATCAAAGCCTCGTGGCCGGGGCGGCCCAGCAGGAACCCGGCCACCAGGACTCCTCCAAAGAGCAGGGGCAGCACCTGCAGGGCATATCCCCAGGTGGAGCCGTACCATTCGACTCGCTCTTCCCGGTCGAACCACATCCGGGCCGAAAGGATCGTCGAAAGAAGCGCAAGCCCCGCCACGATCCATTTCACCCGGTAGGCCGCGGCCCAGAAACCCACGGGCACCTTCGGCGCCGCCCAGTTGGCAAAAACGAGGAAAACCACCATGCTCGCCATGAAAAAGACCGTTTTCCAGAGGGGGCGGACCGCTTCCGGGACAGGAAGCTCCGCGAACGCCTGCTGCCGTTCCGCTTCCTCGTGGCGGAAAATGAAGGCCATGAGCCCGCCGATGACCACGCTGAAGAGGATCGCCCCCACGGCCCGCGCCACGCCCAGCTCGAGGCCCAGGACCCGGGCCGTCAGGATGATCGCCAGCACGTTGATGGCCGGCCCCGAGTAGAGGAACGCCGATGCCGGGCCCAGGCCCGCCCCGCGCTTGTAGATCCCGGCGAACAGGGGCAGCACCGTGCAGGAACAGACCGCCAGGATCGTCCCCGAAACCGCGGCCACCGTGTAGGCCACCCACCGCTTCGCGCTGGCCCCGAGGTAGCGCATGACGGCCTGCTGGGAGACGAACACGCTGATGGCCCCCGCGATGAAGAAGGCGGGCACCAGGCAGAGCAGGACGTGCTGCCGGGCATACTCGTGCATCATGGCCAGCGCTTCGATGGCCGCGCCCTGGATCCGGGCGCTGTCCACCGGCAAATAGTAAAAAACAAGAAACACAGCTGCCAGGGACAGGAACTTCTTTATCTCGCCGTTCAAGAAAATCACCTCTTCCGGAAGACAAGTGCAAATAATGGCACATAACAAGCGGAAAAAAACCCCGCACGAAGCGGGGGGAGAGCTACTTTCCAGCGGCCTGCAGCAGGAGGCGCTTCACCTGCTCCGGCGAGGGCACGTTCCCTGAAGCCAGGACCTTTCCGTCCACGGCCAGTCCCGGCGTCGACATCACTCCGAAATCGAGGATTTTCATGATGTCCGTCACTTTTTCGATTTCGAAATCGAGCCCCAGCTCCTTCGCCGATTCCTCCGCCAACTCCGCCAGTTTCTTGCATTTCGGGCAACCTGTACCCAGGATCTGGATTTTCATCCTTCTTGCTCCTTTCTTTCCAAGGCAGCGGGCTCTTTCTTTCCTTGGCCCGCACAGCAAAGGGACACTTCACGCTCGCCCCCGTTCGACATGCGCCCCAGGCAGGCGATGAATTCCTGCAGGCACGGGAGTCGAAGGCGGTAGTACACTTCCCTGCCGGACCGCTCGTCTTCCAGGACGCCGGCATCCTTCAGGACCGCAAGGTGCTTGCTGATCGTCGTCCGGTCGACCGGGAAAAGCCCTGCCAGGTCGTTGACGCAAAGGCGACGGTCGGACAACGTCTCCACCAGGCCCAGCCGCACCGGGTGAGCCAGCGCTTTCAGGATTTCCGCCCTGCGGTCCTTCGTCGCTCTCAACAATCTGCCCCCTCCATTAGCGCGTAACCACCGCAGCCCGCTTCGACTTGCCGTAAAGAACAACCGTTTCCCGCCCTTTACACGTGGCAAGAATACCACTCATAACATACCCCGTCAAGTATTTGTGTGTTCCTGGCTGCCACAAGGCTGTCGCAGGCCCCAGCAGGCGTTCAGCTTCAATCTTTCTAGGCGATCAGGGTGAAAACGATCCCGGCGCCCACGGCCGTCAGGAACACGAAGGCCACGAAGGCTGCCACGAGGCGAAGCCGAAAAATGCCTGCCAGCATGCCCATCTCCGGGATGCTCATGCCCGCACCGCCAATGATCAGGGCGATGACGGCCCCCATGCCCATTCCCTTCCCCGAGAGGGCCACCGCGATGGGGATCATCGTTTCGGCCCGAACGTAAAGGGGAATTCCCACCAGGGCCGCCGCGGGGATCGCCAGCGGGTTTCCTGGCCCCGCGACGGAGGCGACGAACGAGGCCGGAACGGTCCCGTAAATCGCCGCCCCGACCGCCACGCCGATGACCATGTAGACGAGCACACCGCGGAAATCTTCCAATGCTCCCTTCAGGGACCAGGCCAGTTTCTGCGAGAAGGTCAGCCGGGGCATGACGAAGCCGCCCCCGCAGCAACATCCGGAGCGGGCCGCACCCAGCGGCTTGATGTCCTTCTCCAACCCGGATTTCTGGAAGGCGAACCCTGCCAGGACCGCCGCGGAAAAGGCGGCGAGACCGTAGGCCAGGCAGGCCTTCCAGCCCAGAAGGAAGAGGAACATGCCCAGGATAATGGGGTTGAGCACCGGCGATGCCAAAAGGAACGACATCACGCCCCCGAAAGGGGCCTTCGCTTTCAGGAGCCCCACCGTCACGGGGATCGTGGAACAGGAGCAGAAAGGCGTGATGGCCCCCAACCCCGCACCCAGAACGTAGCCTGATAGCCCTTTGCGGCCCATGAGTTTCTGGATCCGCTCGTCCGGGACGTATTCGCGGAGTAGGTTGACCAAGAGGTCGATGCCGATGAAAAGCACGGTCAGTTCCGCTAGGATGAAGAAAAAGAACCGGGCCGTCGTGGCAAGATCGTTCACTTTTCCCTTCCCCCCGTTTGATCGATTTCGTTCATTTTCCCGAGCGCCGAAGCGCACGGACCAGGTGCGGAATCGCCTTTTCCCAGGCATCCAGGCCTGCCTGGAGAGACCTCCTTCCCTTTTCGGTGAGGGCATAGACCTTGCGGGTCCGGCCTTCCACCACTTCGGACGATACGGTCGCGCACCCGCAGCTCTCGAACTCTTTCAGGACCGGGTAAAGCCCCCCCTCGGTCGGCACGCAAAACCCATCGGTCATCGAGGCAATTTTTTGGATTAGAGCATAGCCGTGCATGGGAGTTTCCTGCAGGGCGCTCAGGACAAAAAGCTTGCAAAGGGCTGAATTTATCATTCCATCCCAATATTTGTCTCCCGTGAGATCGGCCATTCGCCCCACCCCTTATATGCCTAGAATGTCTATGGATCTGACTCTAGCAAAAAAAGGCCTCGAGAACAAGGACATCTTCCCGTTCCATTACGCTCCCGGATGCAGGAGTTTCCTTTTTGGTCCAGGCCAGGGCCGAGGGTCGGCGGTTAATATTCCCTTTTCGAAGCCTCTTTGACCGCTCTGCCGGCTTCTCGCCTTTCGGGCAACCCCTTCCCACTCCCGCAACTTTAACGGCCCCGGCCCTGTCAAGGCCGGAAACGTTCCAATAGTTCCCGTCGGCCGCTTTCCCCGAGAAGCCGCTCGACGGCCCAGGCGATCCAGAAGATGCCAAGGAAGGACATCGCGTAGCGCACCAGGGCAAAGCGCAGCCCCAGGCTCTGCATCTCGAACATCAGCATGGGAAGCTTCATCGTCGACCAGGCCCCGACGAAAAGGAACACGTTGAACAGGCCGGTTCCTTTCTTCAGCAGCGTTTCCGCGATGGGAAAGGCCAGGTACAGGGGGCCCGCCGCGAAGGATCCCAGGAAGATCGACAGCCCCGCGCCGACGAGCCCGGATTTTTCCCCGATCAGGGCCGTGACCCGCTCCCTGGGCACCCAGGCGTCAAAGAGCCCCAAAAGGATGAAGACGGGAGGAAGGATCGAGAGCACGACGAGGAAGTTCGACCCCGCCAGGGAGAAAAACCCGCGGGCCTGGGCAGGGAACGCCGCCAGGTAGAACCCGCAGATAGCCGTTGCCGCCAGGATGCCGGGAAACCGTTTCATTCCCCGCCTCCTACCGGAACGCCATCCAGAGCGCCAGGCCCACCAGGAAGGAGTGTCCGTAGGCGAGTGCGTTCCGTGCCAACGTCGCCTTCCACCCGAAAATGGACCGTTCCATCGGCAGTGTCACCACCCCCACCATCATCAGGGTGGAAACCAGCACCCCCACCTGGACGATCCCGGCTCCGTTGTCGAGGAGCATCTTCGCCATGGGGAATGCCGCAAAGCCCGGGATGAGGGTCACCGAGCCCGCCAGCGAGGCCAGGAGGACTCCCGGGAATCCGCTTTGCGCCCCGACCAGGCGGGAGAGGAACGACGGGGGAAGCGCGGTCAGGACCAGGGCCACGAGCAGGATGACCGTCACCAGGGGGGACAGGATCATCAGCAGGCTCGCCCTTGCCTTGGCAAGCGCCGCCCGGGTCTTGTCCCGGTCGCGCCGCCATGAAAGGGCCAGGCCGAGCGCCGCCAGCCCGTAAAGCACCGCCGTCGTCGAACCGTCCAGGGAAACCCCTCCTTCCACAATTCTTGGCGATATCCCCAAGCTTTAGAATACCCCGTCAAGTATCGCCCCTTCTGTTCACCTCGGGGTGCGGGCCAGCACCTTCCGGATCGCCGCCGCGGAGACGCGGATATCCTCGTCGGTCGTCGGCCAGCCCGACACGGAAATCCGCATGGCGGCCTTCCCCTTCCAGGTGCTCCCCCCGGCCCAGCAGGTGCCTTCCTGCTGCACGAGGGCCGTGACCTTCCGGTTGAAGGCGTCGACATCCCCCTCCCCGTTTTCGGGAAGGAAGCGGACGAGAACCTGGTTCAGGACGACCTCGTTCTCGATCTCGATCCGGGGGTCCTCCCGTAGAAGGTCCGCCATCAGCCGGGCCTGCCGGCAGTGACGATGAACCATTTCGGCCAATCCCTCCCGGCCCAGGGACCGGATCGCGGCGTAGAGGGGAAAGCCCCTGGCCTTGCGGGAGGATTCGGGAACCCACTGGGAAGGATCCCGGATCTCGTCCGGGGCCGCGATGTAGTAGGGCGCCGCCAGCACCATGGACGCTCGGTGGGCGGCCTCGTTTTTCACGATGGCGATGCCGGAGTCGTAGGGAACGTTCAGCCACTTGTGGGCGTCCGTGGCCCAGGAGTCGGCCGCCTCGATGCCCTCCGTCTCGGCCGCCAGCTCGGGAAGCAGGCGCCCCCAGAGGCCGAAGGCCCCGTCCACGTGGACCCAGGCCCCGTGCTCGCGGGCCATGGGGATCAGCCTCGCGCAGGGGTCGAAAGCGCCGGTGTTGACGTTGCCCGCCTGCAGGCAGACGATGAGGGGCTCCTTCACGCCGTTCAGCGCCCTCTCGAGGGCCGCCGGGTCCATTCGCCCCTGCCCGTCCGCCGCCACCCGGATCACCCGGTCGGCCCCCAGGCCGAGCATCCTCACGGCAACGAAAAGCGTCGCGTGGGCCTCCTCCCCGGCCAGAACCGTAACCGGCGGGGCTCCGAACAGCCCCTGGGCTTCCACGTCCCACCCGGCCTGCCGCAGCACCTCGTGCCGCGCGGCCGCCAGGGCGGTGAAGTTCGCCATCTGGCAGCCGGTGACGAAACCCACCGACGATTGCCGCGGCAGGTCCAGCAGTTCCAGCACCCAGTCCGCGACGGCCTCCTCGACGACCGCTGCCGCGGGAGAGGCGATGGAGAGCACGGCGTTCTGGTCCCAGGCGGAGGCCAGCCAGTCGGCCGCCAGGGCGGCCGGAAGGGATCCCCCGGTGACGAAGCCGAAGTAGCGCGGGCCCGCGCTGGCCACCAGGCCCCCGTCGGCGTCCCTGGCCAGCTCCCGGACGACGGTTTCGGGGGCGGTTCCCCTCTCCGGGAGCGGGACCTTTAGGCGGGCTCTCAGGGCTTCGACCGAGTCGTGAGCCCCCACAGGCCTTTCCGGCAACCCCTCGAGGTAGGAAACGGCCAGCGCCAGGGTTTCTTCCAGCAATCTCTTCTCGATCATCGCGTTTTTTCCTCCTGAAAGGATTCGGACCTCTCCAGTATAGGGTCGAGCCTCGAAAAACGAAAAAGGGGCGGACCTTTCGTCCGCCCCAATCTTCCCTTCGGGCCTCAGCAGCCCCGGGCCTGGGCCAGCAGGGCCGCCAGCCCTTCCGGCGTTTCCTTGATCTCCGCCGCCAGGAAGGCGGCTTCCGTTTCCGTCAGGGCCTCAGGGCTGCCCGCCGGGCGGTTCTTCAGCGCGTTTCTCAGGTACGAGGCCTTCAGGTCCCTTATCGAGAGATCCCTGGGGCGGATCATCGACGGGTCGCTGGGGATGATGATGTTCTTCCCCGGGACCTGGTCGGCCGGATCCCCCCGCCGGACCTCGATGCCGTTCTCGCGGGCGAAGGTGAGCTGGGCGGTGACGTGCTTGCCCGCACCCGTGTATTCCGTCTCCTGCACGACGATGATGGCGTCTTCCGGCATTTCCCTCGCGATGGCGAACGCCGCCGTCAGGGAGGTGTTCCCGGCCGGTCCCCGCTCCAGCCCTTCCAGGGCCGCCAGGGCCTCGGTGATGGCAAAGACCTCTCCCTGGGTGATCGTCACGTAGCGGTCCATGTAGCGCAGCGGACGTGCGGCGTTCCGGGGGACGTCCGCCCGGTCCGGCCAGGTGGTGAAGGGAACGCCGAAGCCGGTATGGCCCGTGGTGAAGGATTTTCGGTTGAAGTCCCGGTCGCTGGCCATGTGGAGACCGGAGAGATCCACGGAAGCCCCGATCACCTTCGTTTCCGCCGCCCCCGCCTTGATCAGCCCGCGGGCCGTCCCGGTCAGGTTGCCCCCTCCCGCGTTGGTGATGACCACCGCGTCGGGGTTGCGCCCGAAACGGGCCTGCACCTGGGCCACGATCTCGGCCCCCAGCGTCTCGATCCCCGCGATGCCGAAGGGCGTGTAGAGGGACGCGTTGAAGAAGCCCGTGTCCTCCAGCACCCGCAGGAAGGTGTAGAACAGCTCCGGCCCCACGGTGAGCTGAAGGACTTCCGCCCCGTAGGCCTCGCATTTCCTTCCCTTTTCCAGGATCTCCGGCTGGCCGATTCCCCGGCTGTCGAAAAGCTCCTGGACGATGATGCTCTTGAGGTTTCTCATGTTGGCCTGGGAGGCCACGGCGGCCCCGTAGTTGCCGCTCGTGGCGGCGACGACGCCCTTGTACCCGTGGTGCTGGGCGAAGTAGCAGGAGACGGCCGCCCGTCGGTCCTTGAAGCTCCCGGAGGGGTTGGCGGCCTCGTCCTTGATGAAGATGCGGGCCCCCTTGCCGGGCTCCGAGAGGGCCCGGGCCGCCGCCGTGAGGTTCTTCAGCTCGATGAGGGGCGTATCCCCCACGTTCGTTTCTTTCTGGATCGCCCGGACCTCTTCCAGGGAATACCCGGCCTTCTCCATCATCCGCTCGTAGTCGAAGGCCAGGCCCCCAGC
>Ga0208695_1000323_pt1 | contig 57035 bp, 75 predicted proteins | sample AD_UKC111_MetaG_FD_184449 | JGI IMG/M metagenome (GOLD analysis project Ga0208695, IMG submission 184449) | Active sludge microbial communities of municipal wastewater-treating anaerobic digesters from Hong Kong - AD_UKC111_MetaG (SPAdes)... | ecosystem: Engineered > Bioreactor > Anaerobic >... | reverse complement strand
ATGATTTTAACTTTTTTCTATTATAACCTCATGGCAAGAACTCAAGGCGCGCGCCGACAGTCCGAAAGGAAAGCGATGGAGCGGCATTCGCACTCCGGCACCCGACGCCCGCACTCAGGCCTTGAGTCCAATAGCCGCCGAAAAGCACGATAGAAGGGTTGTAACGCGGGTAGCTGAACAGGTCACATAGATACGTTGAGCTAGATCCTGAGTTAGAGGATGGAACAAAGGACAGTGCTCCAAGTTCGTCCGACTGTATTCCGTCGATGTACCCGTCTGCTGCTACAGGCACGGTTCCTGCCCCTGTTTCATATGATCCTTCTGCAAGTGCGGCTGCTGGTGTGCCGGTTCCGTCTCTTTTCAGGATATGGTACGAGCCATCGCTCAGGAACATGTTGATCCCAGTCATAAACTCCCAAACGTTTCCGTATGGATTTTCAACACCTCTCCAGCAGACAGGAGTCTGTCCATTTGTACCGGAGCCGGTGCCTGTTCCGTTTGTACCGAGACGAGAATCTATAGAATCTGCTCCGGTTAGTTTGCCTGCAAAATTCTCTCCGGATGCAAGATCTACAACTCCTCTCCCTAGTGCAGTCTGTATATCGAATGTTCCGTACTCGATATATATCAGTAGTTGCAGATAAGCATAAGTCCAGACGTTACAGATACCGGAAAATCCTGCATTTTTCGCGTACAGCTCTGCGTCATCAAGATTTAGTCTCCCTGAGTTGGGCAGGTTTGGATATGCTACGGCTCCTGTCACTGGAGTTTTTCCAGATGCTGAGCCAAGCTTAAATGTTGATCCGTCGAGATATCCGTAAGACTCAAAAGCCCCTACGTATATTTTTGTTCTTACAGTTCCGCCTCGCTGAACTGCCGACGGATGAACTGAAAAACCTGGATAATTAGAATTAAGCGGAGCTACCCAGTAACGCCGTTTTGTGCCCGAAACTTCGTATTTAATTTTCGCGTTTGGTATTTCTACCAAAACATCGCCGGCAGTACCATCAAGTGTGAGTCCATCTCCACGAGGGTTTGTGCCGTAGGAAATTACACCGGTTGTCCGGTTTCGTACACACCTACGAATTCGACCCCATATGATATGATTGTCAAAAAATGAAGCGGTAGGATTTATTACATTGCCGTTGATATCGATCCTTGTCAGCGTAGGAGAACTTGATGAGGTATCCCATTCAATCCCCACTGGCATCCCTTCCATATAGCTGGCAACCGGATAGAGGGAGTTGTATGCAGTGACCCCGTCACCTATTTTTAGGACACCAGTGTCTGTTTCATACCCAGGCTCACCGGCTGCAAGAACAGGATTTGCCGACGACCAGCCAGACGACAGACCTCTCCGTGTTTGTATTAGGACGTTGCGAGCCATTTAAGGTGTACCCCCATCAATACTTACTACTGATACATACGGAAGATCTACGGTAATTTGTAATGTAGATCCCGATATAACTCCGTTACAGTCGAAATGAAACAGCCCGGGTGTTACAGGGTCAAGTGAAATGTTGTTTCCCGCAACTGGTCTGTCACTATCATATATAAGGCAATTGTGGTCTACGTCTATAATTTTCCGGATATTTTCTTTTTTGATCGTCGTGTTAGTAAGTAATATTGTTTTTGCTGTCGCATCTAGCGTGTAAGCCCCATTCGGTATAACTGTATTCATAATATCGCCACCACCCATGAAATGGATACTTCCATGCTTATTCTCCGTTTATCCACTTTTCAAATTTTTCCATTATTGCCTTTTTCGCACCTTCCGTGCCTGTTCTTATATCCCATTCGGTTATTATATTAACACGAGCATGGATTACCGTGATGTTTTCATAAGTTTCTGAATATATTACGTCTGCTGATATGATTTCGTAGTTTTTTCGTTCGGTTTTTCTGACTTTTTTCAGGGTTGATATGTCTACGCTGTACGTTTTCCCCACTTCCCAACCCGCTCTTATTATCAGGTTTCATTTTCATCTGTCAAGAGGTAGAAGCCGCCCCATTTCCGGAACTCGTCACGCTCGATGACTCCTGTATTGTACATTTCCTGTACTTCTGATGCTGTTAATTTTATTTTACTGAGTTCCTCGAATTTTACGGCAACCGAGTCTTCTGGTTTTCCCATCAAGGACAGCCGCTTGTTCACGATTTGAGTGACCAGATTCTGATGTATTTTTTGCAGTCCTTCCAGTACAACAAGCCTATCTTCTTCTACTAGATACCCGCTTGCATATGTCGTACCAGCCGCCTTTCCCATAGTCAGGGGACTCTGGAACAGCCCGAGCTGGATTTCGGTTTCGAGGCTCTCTTTAAATTCCTGCACATTAAGAGAGCCTTTCGCATCAATAGGGGTAATTTTCATCCCCACAGAAGAGATATCTTCGTTTTCGGACAGGTTTTTATTATTTTCTAACCAGCTCGCATGAATCTCACCTGCCTTTTCAGGGGAAATTACTCCGTCCTCAACAAGTTTCTGCAACATGACATGATCGTAATGATATCGCCCCATCCCGTAACGTTTTACGAAAGAAACGAACCCTTTATTAATGTTTAGCAAGTTGCGAATAGAAAGCTCGATAGGATCAAGCAGAGAAGAACCGTATATTCCAAAAGTTTCTCTTCCCAGAACGTCTTCCTGTACATAATCCCATGCATTTACAGAACCCATAACAACTGAATTTATATTCAAGATTATAGGTGTGTTTTGGGTTTCCCCTATTACAACCCGATCACAGGGTGGTTGGAGTATTTCCTGTGTCCGATCTTTTAGAGAAAAGTTTTCCGGCAATATCGAAGTATAAGGCATCAGTAGAGGTTGCACGGAAAACTTTTGCGGGTCTCTTCCAACAGGGTTGCCGATAAAACTACCATCTCTGCATAGAAGCCGACCAACTGTAGCAACCTGTTCATCAAAATTTGTTTTGATCCGCCACCGTTCAAAGTCTTTCAATATCTGCTTTTTCCCATCGAATTCGAGTCCTTTTGAGAGCATCAAACCCAATTTCCAGAGAGAGACTGAGACATACGGAGAAGAAGAAACAAGCTGTTGATAATACCTGAACCTGTTCTTCGTATCAAAATTTAGGATGCCGCCTATATTCGAAGATAAGTCTTCTCGACGAGTAGTATTCATTGCAGCCGCAAGCATGAAACTTTTTTCATGTTTCATTGCAGCATTCATTTTCGAGACCATGCGGGGGAAACATCTCCATGTAGTTCATGCAGATATATGTATTATTGCAAAAAAAGTATAAAAAGTATTGTATAAAATTATTTGAGAGGATATTAGTATAATTGCAGGGAATTTTCTAAGAAGATTATACTAAAACTCCCAGGGGATTATACTAAAACCAAGAAAATTGTACTAAAATCCCAGGAAATTATACTAAATTCTCAAGAATTATACTAACTTCTTTGAAAGAAGTTGGGTTACCGCACCCTATTTAGACAGTTGTTGTGTAGTCGTTATATAGAAGCCTCTAGATAACGATTTTGGAATATTGTTAACCTAACATTTATATACTAGAAAAGGCTCAAAATTACTCTTTTTATCTCTAATTCTAATAGATTATACTAATACGTATAAGTATAATCTAATAAAGATAGAGATAAAAAGAGCAAATTTCGGGTTCTCATATAAAAAGTTTTCCATGGATTTTGAGTTTTTCGTAATCGGACAACGTTGTACTTCTTCACATAATACGTTTTTTTGACTGTATTAGAGCAGAATAATCGAACCGATTGACCCTTGTCTTGCTCTCAATCATTACCTGAAATGCGTATGAAATTACGTCTACCTGATCGTCATGAACTCCATTCGGAAATGCTATAAGTTCGTCCTCAAGATCAGGAAGCCAAGACGCCCCAGCTAAAAAGTATATTTTCCCTGCTTCCATTCTGGCGGCGGCAGGTATCGCTCTCGTCACTTTATCTTGAGTTCCCGGACTTAGTTCTTTTATCGGCAACCCTTCTTTTAAAAGAAACTGATACAGAACCTTGCCAGCTCCTACCGTTTCTAGCCACTGAACCCGAGGTTTCCATTTCATATACTGATTCCAAAACAGTTTTACCTGATCGGGACTTTCAAGTCTAATCCGGACCAGATCCATTAAAATAAGATCATAGTCAGGTGTCATTGCCCATGTCCCTAGAACGAAATAGTCAGATTTTGTGGATGTGGTTGAAGCAGGGTCACAGGTCTGGAACACTTCACAGTTTTCAAGTATATATTTCCTGTCACATAAGTTCAGTATACCGGTTTCAAGCGTGGCATACCGGAAATATTGTGTTTTGAAAATAGCCCCTTCTTCGTTTTGGGGAGTCTGCTGATATAGGGCTGACCACCAGTACGGACCAACCGTTTCTCTAATCTTTTCTAGTGCCGTTTCGTCATACCTTTCCCGAAACAGAGCTTCTCCTTGCTTTCTGCCTAGAGGGTCATTCAGACCAGCTAAGGCAGGCAGACTTAAGACTGTCCATCTGTCCCCTTCTTCTTCAAGTAATACTCCTGACAAGTCCCCTTCATGCCAGCGGGTCTGGATAATTATGACAGAACCCCCAGGCTCAATTCTGGTGTATGCAGTGCTTCGATACCATTCAAGAGTCTTTTCCCTATACCTCTTGCTCTGAGCCTGCTCTGCGTTTTTCACAGGGTCATCTATAATAAGTATATTTGCACCTTTTCCCGTGATCGCACCCCCTACGCCTGCTGTTATCATCCCACCAGAATATCCTTTTAGCTCCCAACGATCTCGTGCAGATGAGTCAGGGGCTATTTCGATACCAAGTTCTGAACTATACTCCTGAATTACAGACCTGACCTTATACCCCCATGAAGCCGCAAAATCCGCTTCGTAACTTGCCAAAATTATTTTTCGATCCGGGTACTTCGCCAGATACCACACAGGGAAAAATTTTGATGTAAGTTCACTCTTACCATGCCTCGGAGGCATGAATATCATGAGGTTTCGTATCTTGCCTTCGGCTACTTTGACAAGATATTTATCCAGCAATAAAAGATGTTTCACTGGATACCATCTTCCATCAGAAAGATGAAAAGCCAGATTTGCTGGAGAAAGAGTTATCGGTGGGGCATCTGCATAACTTAAAGTCATTCTTCTTTTTCCTGTCTTGCTTTCGCAACGGCAAGTAAGTAGTTGTGACTTGCTTCAATAACTTCATCAGTGAGCGGGATATTGTTTCGAGTCTCAACTTCGGCTTTCACATTGACGTTTTCCCGCCTGCCGAACTCTTCAGGATGCCTGCGTTCAAGAATCCATGCAGATGCCTGCCAGCTCCCTTCATTTGCTGCCTTTGTAATAAGTTTCAGATGCAATTCAACTGCTTTCGCCTGACACTCCTTTATATACTGGAAAAACTGGAAATAGATCCCGCTTTTTAATTCCTCGCCTTTTCTCATCCAGTTATAAAACGTTTTTTCATCTATACCGGCTGCAACTGCGGCATATTTTAGAGGCATCCCTAAAATTATATTATTCCCTATTTTTTTCTGGATATCTGGTGTAAGTTTTGTACCTCTCCCCATTATATCACATACATTCTTCTACTAATTTTAGGAATTCGTTTCTAGCTTCGTTTTTCCGGAATTCCCCTTTGATTGCACTTGTGACCATGTGAGAGTTTTGCTTTTTCACACCTCGAATTCTCATGCAATCATGTTGTGCAGATACTATTACCATCACGCCTTTCGGCTGTAGTTTTTCATCTATGAAATCCGCTATTTCCTGAGTCATACGCTCCTGAATTTGAGGGCGGCTGGCAAACTTATCAATGACTCGTGCTAACTTGGATATTCCACATATTTTTAAATCTGGTATATATCCGACATGGGCAACCCCGTGAAAAGGGAGAAGGTGATGAGAACACAGACTTGAAAAATCAATATTTTTTAAAACGATCATCTGGTCGTATCCGGGGTTGTCGAAAACAGTAAACTTAAAATTGCTATTCCCAGCCCATTCTTCGAGAAAGCCTTCATACCTTTTCGGAGTGTTTTTCAGTTCTTCTTCGTTAAAAAGTTCATCGGGTATGTTAAGTTCCACTTCTCACACCTCATACCTCATACTCAAGAGGGTCTGAGATCCCCACTTCGTTAAATGCTTCTAATCTGTTAATACACGACCCACACTTCCCACACGCCTTATCTCTGCTATAATAGCATGACCATGTATATCGGTGATCTACTCCCAGTTCAATCCCTTTCCGAAGAATGTCCGCCTTAGTCATATAGAGTAAAGGAGTTTTAAGAGTAATAGCAAACTCGTCACATACTTTTAAAACTTCGGATATTTTTTCTACAAAAACAGGTCTGCAATCTGGATAAGTATCATAATCTTCTACATGCGGTCCGTAGTATAGTTCAGGAATCTTCTTGGATATTGCATATGAAGCCGCCAGAGCAATAAAAATCATATTCCGATTTGGGACAACGGTAGATGTTTGTAATGGATCTGTATAATGCAATTCAGGGATTTCGATATAATCTCTAGTGAGAGAACACGGAGCTAAGTCGTTATAACAAGATACATCTACAATCCTGTGAGGTACATTTAGCTTCTCACATGTCTTTTTTGCGCCTTCTATTTCTTTTATATTTTTTTGTTTATATATAAAAGAAATAGCTTCTGTTTTATATCCACGATTCACGACATCATAAAGAATTGTGGTAGAGTCAAACCCACCAGATAAGATCACTAATGCACTTTTTTCCATTAAATCCCTCTTCTATCTTGCCAACAAATTTTATGAAACTGCGGTAACACTCTATAAGAGAGTTGCTTTTCGATCACGGCTTCTGCTAATTCTCGACAAGCTTCGCTATAAGGAGATTTTTCACCGTTAGGTTGTACAATAATAGGATGCTTAAGATTCAACCTTGAAATCTTTTCAAGGTCATTTTCGATATCAGTTATAACAAATTTGAATTGAACATTCTGCAACGAATCAAAAATATTTATGTACCGATCCCATTTTTCTAAAAATAATTTAGGAGACACACTGAACAAAATATTTTGTCTCAGCCTTAACCATTCACATGGTAAAATAGTACCATTTGTTTCTATAGTAAAGTTCTTATTATAAAGATTTGACACTAAGTTTAATATCAAATCCTGATTAAGTAAGGGTTCACCGCCTGTAATTACTACTTCAAAACACTCTGTTTTTTCGATAAAAGATTTTACATCGTTCAATGTCAGTTCTGGTTCTTCTTCCCATGCATATTTCGTATCACACCACGAACACCTCAAGTTACATCCAGCAAACCGGACAAATACAGAAGGGACTCCTATTTTTAGCCCTTCGCCTTGTATTGAATAAAAAGTTTCTAACACTGATTTAGTCATCGACGGTGACCTCTGCATAAGATGTAGGGGTTTCATACAAACGAACTGAGTAAATAGGGAGATGTTGTCGCAACTCTTTTAATATCCAGTCTGCCATATTTTCAGCAGTAGGTTCAAACGAAAATACGTCATTCAGATAAGTATGGTCTAATTTTGAAATAATTTTATCTTGTACTATCTGTTTGAGGCTGGCGAAGTCGATTAACATACCATTAGTAAGACCACAGCCTCTGCAAGTAACTTCAAGCTTATAAGTATGTCCATGTAAATTTTTACAAAGACCGTTATAATATTGTAGCCGATGAGCGGCATCAAATGTAAAAATTTTAGTTACTCTCATGAAGCGCCTTCTGCCGTTGAATTTCTAATGCTATTGATAAGTTAACATTCATCATACCCATTGCAGTCATCCCACAATGATACTGAGTCGATATTGATATAGGAATTTCTGATAAGCTGTAATCAGAAAAAAGAATTCCTTTGACAGTGTACGCACCGGTTTCTGTTTGATCAAGTACAGTTACTCTTCCCGTTCTCATAAACATAGACACGGAAGCAGAGTCGCATGACGTCGCACCCACTCGGATAGCTCTGGCGATTGTTTCTGCTCTTGTAATCCCAAAAAGATGAATATCATTGTTAGGATAATAAGAATGAACTAATGCAGTTACCTTTTCAATCATGTCACTATCTTTTGATTTTGCTTTGATTGTGCCAATAGCAACAACATCTCCATCTTCTATGAAGTCCTTCATGTCGTTACAGCATCGCCGGTATTCAGCAAAAGTCTGCCCCTGTATAACATAGACTTTTCTGAGATCTGTTTTCAGTTCTTTAAAAGCCTTAGCGTTTCGGAGATGAATCCGATAAGCTTCTTCTAAAGTTTTTCCTAATGGAGTCAAAACCTGATCTACAAAAGGAACATCAAGCATTGTAACCCAATGGGCTCCTAATTCTTCAGCACGTCGTAAAATTCGTTCCTGATTTTCAACTGATAGATAATCAGGACCGTATTTTTCAACTCCTGAAAGAGCCCCACTGTCTAAAAATAAAATAGAATCTTCAGGAAAAGGTTGTTTAATTTTTGTTTCGTTCTGTGTATAAGAAAACAGATAGTTATAATGATTCAGTAAACCTAACCCTTCACCTGCCAATGCATGAAATACTTTAACACTATTTTTTTCAATGTTAATATATTTCTTAACCGATTCTTCTGCTTCCTCTTCTGCAATTCTTTCAGCTTCTTCTGAAATCGGTTCGTGACTATAATTGAGTACTGAATCAAGATCCCCGAAATCAAAACCAGTTGCAGTAATATCAAAATCAGGAATTTCTATACTACTCTCTAATATTTTTGCCAATTTATTTTCATCAGTTACAGCTTTCCTTGCAGTCTCATTATCTGCAACCAGATAGGCTTTTGAGAGGTTGTCATCAAGTGCGCAGTATTCCACCGGAACGTGGGTATAGCCGTCTTGCTTCGCAAGTTCATACATTCCGTGCCCTGCAACAATTATCTCTTTTAGATTCGCCTTTATGGGGGTTGTCCAGCCAAAAGCTTTTAAGGACGCTCGAAGGCTGGCGATTTGTTCAGGAGTATGAATTTTATAATTATCTGGGTGTGGTTGAATTTCATCAATACTTACCAGAAGAGGTTCGAGTTGTTTGCTCGAAAGCGGGGGAATCTTCTCAGTCATAATATCATTGACTCCTAATATAGAGCAAGAAAACTCACATTGAAAATTTTGAGAATAAGACACAACTTATATAAGTTATATAATATCAAAACACTTATATTTTTCTATAGAAATAAAAGCTATTCAAAAAAGAAAAGAAGTCTGTGAGACGTTTTGAATCCACCCCGCCCTGAAGGACAGGGTCTTCCCGCCTTCTGAGAAAAAAGAAAAACAGGGGGGAATTTTTCAGTAACCTGCTGAAACAAGTTTTAAAGTTAAAGGTGTTGGGGTGAATATATCTCCTCTCTGCTTCATTTTCTTTATCAGGTCTTCAGGGTTCTGGATTCCAGCTTCTCTTGCCTTTTCAAGTACTAAATCCCTATTTGCGGCTTGATAGACTAGATCTGCCTTCGACAGTCTGTCTATAATTTCTTTCAATGCCGATATTTTCTGACGCTGGCTTAAGGACGTCCCAGATTCAAGAACAGATGCATCAAGTTCTTTCGTATCTGGGTCGATTCCTACTTCATGCAGATTATGAAGGAGCAGATCACAGGCTACTCTGGCATCCGTAACAGTAACTTCATTTGAGAGCCTGAGCCTAGCATGGGCAATAGCCAGTCTCTCAGCCGCCTGTAACTGCCGTACAGTGACAGGGGGTGCGTCCTTTGCTTTCTCACTTGCGTTTCTTGTCGTCACATAAAAGTTTACAATGTAGTCTATTGCCCGCTTTGTCATTTTCGGATAACAATGAGTTTTCGCATAGGCAATATATTTCCGGAGTAATTCCAGATCGAATAACGTTTCTTTTTTCCCCCAGCCCTGCTCTAAAACGTGATATGCAAGCATCCTGTCAAATTCTTGATCCGGCACATCCCGAACTACGAAAATAAGATCCATTCTCGACAGGAGTGCATCCCCAAGATTGAACTGGCTCGCTATTGGTTCGTAAGGATCATACCGCCCGTATTTGGGATTTGCTGCACCCAGTAATGCAAGCCTAGTAGGCATATGTGCGACTATACCAGCCTTCGCAATGTCAACATATTGCTGTTCTAGCGCACCATGTATGGTCGCTCGATCCTTTTCTCCCATCTTATCCATTTCATCGACGGCACATATGCCCCCTTCGATAGTATCGCTCCCTGAAACCATCGAAAACGCGCCACCTTCGATACTCCACCGCTTCGTAAAATCATCGAACACGGCTGCACCCGTAAGCCCCGACCCACTGGCAGATCTGCCAGAGACCATTAAGCCACGTGGTGCGAATGTTGAAACGAATTTAAGGAGCTGGCTTTTCGCAACCCCAGGGTCTCCAATAAGAAGGATGTGAACGTCTCCTCTCGTGAAAGTACCATCTTCATTATCTTTCCGAATCCCTGAAAAAAGTTGCAGGGCTACACCTTGCTTAATTTTTTCATGCCCGTATACAGAAGGAGCGATGGATTGGGAAATAATATCGAAAATATCTTTTCTCTGTGATATCTCGAGAATTTTCTTCTCTTCTTCGGAAGATATCGAAATAGTCTCAAAATCCTTCTTACTTGAAACAATCGAATTCGCGATAAGTACAGGGTCTATAATCTGCGTTTTTCCCTCTTTTTTCACTCTGTGCCTGCCCTGCAGAATCCCTGTAATTACCAATTTCTCCCCAGGCTGGCATATGCCCGCAAGATCTTCTGTACATACTACATATAGAAATTCAGGTTGTCTCCCGTGCAGGTTTTCAATCGGTTCCTGAACCTTGAGGTACTGGATGTCAATAAGTTCAGACTGATTTTTTGAAATCTTATACGGTCCTCTTTTTCCGCATGTCGTGTTTTCACAGCCGGCAACTGGCTCTTGAAGGATATCTGTCTCATCGGGCTGAGGGACTACATTTACATGTCCGCATCGCAGGCATACGAATGCGGCTTTCTTATATCGAGGTCTGCTTTCTGTAATTTTGGTTACCGTGCAGACTATTGAAATGAGTTTCCCTAGATGGTTTTTTCTAAGCTTGCTGATAGGGACTGTATATATATCCGGCAACCCTACAATCCGGGTTTCAACATCCAGTTCCTTATCAACCGGCAGAGGCATTCGGAACAATGTTTCCCTGCAAGCTTTCAGAAAATCTTCAGGATTATCAAGTACATACTGAGCCAACTCTCTATCAAAAAACTCAATATGTTTGTATTGAACTTCCAGACTCCGCCGGTCTGGATATTCTCCTGCCAAAATTAGAATCTCGTCCCAGTACGAAAACGGCTCAGGATTCGATGTAGTTCCCTCATTGAATTTATACTCTTTAAAAAATGTAGGGAGTATATACTCAACTAGCCCCTTGAAGTCAAACCCCATCGCATTTCACCTCACAGGTTGAAGAAATTCTGAATCTCCTCTCTTGACGGGGTATAATTCTTAGACTCAACAAATTTTTTGATTTCCTTAGCGGGAACTCCACTAAGTTCCTCAAGCCGGTAGAAATGGTGCATCCCCATTTCCCTGAAGAACATTTCAAGAAACCGCATAAGTTCTTCCACAGCTTGACTTTTGTTAATTTTTTCAAGCTGTGCATTCTTCTCAGCTTCGATCTTACGAGACCTAAGCTCTTCGAGAATGTGTAATTTCGCATTTTTCAAAACCCGACGTTCTTCAATTTCTTCGTCAAGTTTTCTGATTTCTTCTTCTATCTGGGGAATCTCTGTTTGGGAATCTAGAATCGCCTCCAGCAACGCATTTCTGATTATCTGCGGGCGGGTAATACCTTTAATTTTTCCGGCAGCATCCCAGATACACTTCTCCACCCAGATCGGGCGTTGAACTCTAACCCGATCTTCTGAGGGTACAGATCCCAGATAAGATAGAATATCTTCACTACTGAACTCATCAACAACTTCGTTTATACACTTCTTTCTCATAATAGGCAGCTCCATAATTATTACATTGTTTAAGATTGTTTCAAGTTATACTACATAGTATAATCACGAATTATACTATGTAGTATAGTCACGAATTATACTATATACGTTTTATCTAATTCAGATAGTTTGCTCTTATATTCCTCAGGAAGTGTTTTTATAATTTCTACTGCAAGATACCTTAAAGCATCTCCTGACATAGAATCAAGTTTTTCTTGAAACTGTTCATAAGTCGGAGCAGATTTATTAGGTAATATCATTTCGTTATGTATCTGCATTGCCTCGCAAATAAGCCTCTGATCTTCTTTTGAGAGTTCGCCGAACTGTTTCATATTTTTTGTCTCCTTTTCATCGCCTTTAACATGTTTAATTAGCGGTATGTTTAAATAATAATAAAGGTTAATCTAAGATAAGGGCGGGTTCTGAAATCTAATAGGCAGCTCCAGTATTTTAGAAGATGAACCCGCAAAAACTCATTTTTTAACTTGCTTGTGGTTTTATGATCGACGTCCATGATACTGTTTTTGCTCCGTCGAATATTTGGAATAATTTTGACGCTTTTATTATACGGGAAGAAATAATTTTTTCTCCTTCATGAACTAAGAGGATATACACCCCATTTTTTTGGATCAGTTCTTTATGTTGATGAGAACTGAACCAGAACCTGCCAGCTCGAGGTTTTGAAAAATCGTTTCGGTATACCACCGACTGACAGCTCTTCACTTCAGCCGGCGTGCCGTCTCCTAGTATGCCGTCGATAGTATCGCCAGTATACTGAAATTCAGGCAGTAACTCCTGAAGAAGTTCTTCACAGTGCTTACCATTGTGATAAGCAACCTTATCCCTCTTCAGGTCAGAATAGATCTGCTGAAGTTGCATAGACATTTCCATCAGCAGAAGCCTGTCTTCGGTACTTATTGTAGATTGGATTGCAGGAGAGATAACCCCCTTAAACAGGTCTACCGCAATCCATTCTTTACAGTCTTTCTGAGGATCGATAATAACTTCAACTGTTGGAGACAGTTGAAGTTTTGCAGTATACCCTGAAGGGTAGAACTCTAGTTCGGGGTAATCTTCCAGCAATTTCTGGAGCGACAGGAACTCTTCAAACATCCCTGCCACTCTCCTGTACATCGTCCTGGCCCGTTTTTTCAGACTGATTCGAGAACTCTGCAAGGTAGAGGTCTCGAACCAACTTAGCCTGATTGTATTTTTCCTCTTTCGTGTGTCTCACCTTGTAATTTTTGCGGGGGGAAATACGTTTTTGCATCCTGCCCAGAGGACTCGAACCCCTGTTTCAGTGTTAATTCTGATTTCGACCATCGGCAGGGAATTAGTTCCATGAATTTATGCGCCCGTAATGGGCGCACGCATTCATGTTTTTTTGGAAAAGTTATGCTGGGTAGATTATGAGTTTCGGAGTTTTATTGTTTTTAAGTTATGGATCTGCCGTTTTCTGCTGGAAATTTAGATTAACTGTCGCTCATTTTTATTATTCTATTTTTTTATATCCTCTCCTGATGTCTTTAGATTGCGTTTTTCAGATCCGTTTTCCGCCTCGGGATGAGGCAAAGCGGTTACCCGGAGTCGAACCGAGTTCTCGCTCAGGAGCTTGCCACTAACCGCATGAAGATCCGTTTATCCGTTTTTCCGTTTTTTAAGGAGGAAACTAGAGAAGGGTTGAAGCAGTTAGACATACATTAGAACATCATCCGCATTATGATGATGGGATGAAGTATTATCTGAGAATGCCTCGGATAACAATTCCTGTATTTCATCGTCTACCGTGCCGGATTCGATAGCATTAAGGATAGTTTTACCTGCTTTGATTACCGCATATCTCTTAGACATTTGGTTAATTCCCCCTACTAAGGCATGCCCTAGTACGACGGAATCTGTTTTTATACCAATTCTAACTACCTCTCTTAAGAGAGGAATTATTTTTTGAAGATCCGAAGCCATACTCTTTGGGAGAGACACTTCAATTGTAGTCATCTCAGCCTCATTGCTCCACTTTTTTTCGATGTTGTTACATGCTTCCTGATTAGGACATGAGCTACAATCATAATCTTCACTTAGGAAGCAAGCCTGAATAGACTCTTTTATCGCAGTAGAAATTTTTTCTAACAATTCATCCATTTTATCACCTGATATTTTTGAAGTGCCATAGGTCGGACTCGAACCGACATCTCACCTCAAAGGTGAGAACTTTTAGGGTGCGTGTCTGTATCGATAGATCACCAAAGAGAAGGATCAACACAGGGTGAGGTGCGTATTACCGTTTATACGACTATGGCATACTACGGCATGGTTGTGTCTATCATCTGAAACACTTTCTCATTCAGAAGCGGGGGATGTTTCTGAATGAAAGCGGTTTATTTTCTAAACTAACTATCTACTATCTATAACAGTAGTTCATTTTTAAACTATTCGTTCGAAAATTTTAAATAACATATCACACTTTTTTAAACATGTGTCTCATCTGACACGTCAGGGGTCTTAGATTGCGGGGGAAACGCTTTTTTTAAGACTCCTGAAACCTATCAGGATCAACGCTGTTTTTCGAATGATTCTCCTTCGATCATTCTCTTTTTTACTGCGATAATCCCTTCCGCTAATAAAAAGCGGAAGGTCTCACTTTTAGTACTGTGCGAATAATACTGGTTTATTTCCAGTATTTTATTTTCGATTGCATCTGGTATGTATAAACTTATTATGGGTATTCGTATCACCTCAGGTTTTGTTACTAGTAATATGTACTAATCCTATATAAAACTTGTTAAATGTGATAGTAGTCTTATTAAAATTTTTAATGTATTTAATAAAACTGATACTGATCTTAATTTATATCTGCTTCTATTTATATAATCAGATATGGTTATATCCTAAATAAGTAGTATATCCTCTATGGAAGACATACCAAAAAAAGCAAAAATAAGTGCGACGGTTAGCCCATACCTGAAAAACTGGATGCTGGAGAGAGTATCAGATGGGGATTTCACGTCAACATCAGAGATTATCGAAATCGCAGTCGCAGAATTTAGAAGAAGTTTTGAGCAAACCCGAAATTATGAAAGAATAAAAGCAGAAGTCGATGAACTCAAAGAACGTATAGACACTTTGCAGAAAAGTATAAAATAAAAAAATAATTTTATAAGAACCAATACACCAAGAAAGCAAAAAAATGACCACAGCAGAAGTATCTTTCCCCTATCAGTTATATTAGATTATTATTCGGTACAAGCTATAGCCTATAGTAAGTTATATATACAAGCTATAGCATATAGTATATTGTGGTAGGACAAAGATGTCCTAACTCAAAGGAAAAGAGGAGATGAACATAAAATGTACATATACGTCGAGAACAATGTCTGGAAACTGACTGCTAAAATAAGCGACTACGTTGAAGAATTTAATCCACGTGAAGTTGAAATTGACAGTATAGAGAATCTACTTGAATTCGCGAAGGATATCGGTGCAGAAGGCGGCGAACTTCTTAAAGATTTCTTCGATTCGAGATACAACGACTCTTATTTTGTGTACTCAGATGAGCAATACACAGTCCTTGCATCAGGTGGAAATTATTACCTTTATAACACGGCTGAACTTCCCGAGACGATCTAATGCCGAGACAAGGACAGAAAAAACCAGATGGCACAACTGCCATCCCTAAACCTATTTGTGAAAAACATGAAAATCCTGTTATAATGGAACGTCTTTATACTCAGAAAAAGAAAGAAACGGGCAAGAGAGGTTTCATAAAATGGGGTTGGGGTTGTCCTGTCTGCGATTACACACAAAAAGATAAAAAATGAACGGAAGTTGTTTTATAAAAAATAATATTAATTTTTTTATAAAACAACTTCCGTTAATCTTTAATTGAGTCCATAATCATTTTCCCGAGCTCATATACTTCTGTCTCAGTATAGCCGCCAGTTTTTAGCTCCTTAGCCCGCTGGAAAATAGCGCCGGCTTCGGCTAATGTAAGATTCTTCAGAGCATTGCTGATCTGAGCTTCGAGTACCATCTGATCGCATACCAGTGTCTGATTTGTTTTATTCAGTCTAGTTATTTTTTCTTCAAGTTCTGCCGGCAGTAGTTTAATTCCTTTCATAGACATATATCCATATAGTGCCAGACCAAAGGATATACAGCCGCCTGCTAGCCCACCAAGGAAAGAAACATTCATTTTTATCACCTCTTTAATATACAATCTTTAATATCTGTTACTTTCAATCCTGCTATTAGTCCGACCAGGAATGCAATCGGTAATAGAAGCGTGCCGTCCTGCCTTGTAATTATTAGTTGATATTCCATTGAGGAAATTGCGTAGATTGCGCCTAACCTCACGAACTTTTCAAAAATGTCAACAAGACTCTGAGTAATATCTGATATATCCATTATAAGCCTCTTATCTTATTTTCATGATTCTCGCTACTGTTTTACGTAGATTTCGATGTCTTTAATCTGTGACTGTATCAAGTTTTTCAAATCTAAAGCATCAGATTCTGTAGCGCAGGGGATCAGAAGATAGGCTAAATTTTTAGGCTGAACTGTATCCTGATTCTCGGTTGGTACCAGGTCATAAGAGTAAGAACATGATTTTATCCGGACTCGAATATTCGGGTTTGAGGTCTTCAGATACCAGTTTATGGTTACGGATTGTCCTGAATCAGCTTCTAAGTTAACAGCCTTGGATTTTTCTTCATACTGTAATCCTGAGAAATCGAAGGTTGCTATAGTGACCTCATTACCCGCTTCAGGTTTTGCAGTAATGGTCGCCGTCCCTGTAGCTCCTTTAGCCGCAACTGCACCAAACAGGGATACCTCGGATATCTTTATTTTTTTAGATGGTTCTCCTGCAATTGTTTCATATTTTTGTAGACAGTTCTTTTTCACAGGGTCGCACTTATCGTATATCGTGGAATAGATCCATTTCGTGTCAACAATCGTTACCATTTTTTCACCTGCCTTATAGTTTCCTGAATACTGTATTATCGCCTGCCGCCTGCATAATCTCTGAAACCTTATCCTCGGCACACCGGATTAATACGAGTGAAGGATTTCCAAACCTGTCACCTTCGCCTTTTACGTTATAATAATCTCTAAAATTATTTATGAAAGTGTTATTGATTGAAGATATAGAATATTTAGAAGGTGATAAATTTGCAATTGCCGTTCCGGACGCTGTTCCTTCCATAGCGCTCTTTTGAGTGTTTTTGAAAATGTTGTTCCGAACTTCCGCAGTGTATCCTGATCCCGCAGATGATGTAATATAAGATCCGAACATCAGACCATAGCCTTTACAGCTATCGAAAACATTATTTTCGATTTTTATATTAGTCCAGCCATCCACGTTAACGCCGGCGACTCCTGAAATGTTAGGGTTCAGACCACAGTTGGAAAAAGTATTACCTCTGATAGTAAGATCCTTAGCCGCATTCGTAGAAGGGTTCGTGGTACAGATTACCCACATTGCCGGACCCCAGTTACCAGAAATAGAATTATTTTCTACAAGAATGCCGGAAGAGGTTCCGGTTGACGTGGAAACCTCTAGCTGAATACCTGGTCCTGTAGAAGCCCCTGCAACTTTATTAATAATTTTATTGTTATATATCTTCCCTTGATGTACTCCCCGATACCGGATTGCGCTATTGACTTTCAGTTCAACATAATTACCCCATGCCCCGACGTTATTACCACAATCGACGTAAAAACCATCATGCCCAACCTCGACAACGTTATTTTCGTAAAAGAACGCACCTGTCGCATTTTTCAGTCTTAGACCATCCCCCAGGGTGTGCCGGATTGTTACGTTTCGCATAATTATATTTTCGCAGTTCGTGAACCCTGCTAAGTTGTGATACCCCTGCCCGTGCCGTTTTGGCGCTTCTTTCCCTGTCTTGCCCTGCCACGCCGGTGTGGCGTCCTGCCGGTCTCGATTTCCATAGTAAGTGAAGTTTTCCAGTATTATATCTCTGATAGTGTTCTCAGCCTGCCCGAAAATTGGGATCATAGGCTGAAACAGGGTTGGGTTGGCATTATCCACAAGTGATATTACTGCATTTTTTTCTGATGTGATCCGAGTCCCACTGCGCAATTTTAGAGGAGTCGCTACAGTATAATTGCCTTCTGTCAGAAGTACACTACTATATGGTTGCCCGTATCCGATTTTATCAAATGTAGCTTGTTTCAGCAACCCACTGTATAGTACCAATGTATCCATTATATACCCCCCAAAAAACATACAATAGATGATTGTATCTTACTCGAGATTATAGTATTACCGAATGGTTTGAAATATATGAAGATGTATGCCGAAATGAGAGTAACAAATCGTAAGTTATTTATACTTGAATCGCTATAGTATAGCAATAGTGAAACTATAGTAAATGCAAAGAAAAGGAGAGATTAAAAGTGTCAAAAGTAAACGTGTACGAGAATGATGAACTGATTGCAAGAGTAGAATATAATGACGTCCTTGATTACTGGGATGGATCGAACTGGACATGTGGTTCGGTCGGGCGACACCTTGGACTTACCCGCCTTAGAAAAAGCGGGAAGTTCGTATTAATTCACGGTACACAATGGCAGAATGAACGAGACTGGGCAGAAGTTGTGAGCGATGAAGAAGCTTATCAGGCTATTGTATCGAGTGGGAATATTGAGCTCCTGGACAAGTATCCAGACCTCAAAAAGTTTGAAGAGAATATTGACACTGACGAAGATCCGGATGAAAAAACAACTATACAAATATCAAAGGCTCTTCAGAAACAGCTAACCAATATGAAAAAAGAGCCTGATGAAACGTATCAGGCAGTGATAGAACGATTAATAGGGGGAATCTGAAATGATTGGTCCAGACGCAATGAGCCCTGAACGAGAAAATGAATGTGTGTACGGCCGTGAATGGACATTGGAGGACAGCATTGGGGGGATACTCTACAGGCTAGAGTCTGGGAGTATTCCCGAAAATCTGAGGTTTTCTCAGCTTCTTGCTCTTCAATCTAACCTGCAAGATGTATTGCAGGAAGTCGAACGCAGACTACACATGTATGATGAAGATAAGAAGGAATAAGGGAATAAGTATGGTAGACATTACTTTTAGAGATTTGGACGGTAGTCAGGCACGAGTCCTGATTAAATTCGCGGACATGATGAAAGCATCGACCGAGATAGTAAGTAATACTATACGGGAAACCGTAAATGGAGAGACTCGGTGGGTTAACTTGGGTAATAAACCTAGATATCCTGAAACTTTTAAGAATGTAGAACAGATCGAAGAAATAATCAATAATGATCCTTTGTATTGAAGCATAAATGATTGTAAAATCGACTTATGGGTGGCAACTGCGAATTGCCACCCATTTAAAAGAAAAGGAGACAATTGAAATGACTTTGTATGATAGTATTGCAGACCCGATATATAATTTTTTCGAGACACATGACAATGAAACCGTGGATCAGAGAAGATCTCTGAACCTAGAAAAATACAAACCCGTTACAGATCTGGTTCGGTATCTCGATGGGTTGATACCGGCAATTGAAAAAACGACATTGAAACTCATAAAAGAGTTCGGAAATAAAAACCTCTGTATATATAATTATCAGCTAAAAAAGGAAATAGCTGATAAAAAATGCGATCTGATTCGTTTTTGCATATATTCCGAGAAGGAATTGTACCCAGAAATTGATTTTAACTACAGCATGTTGCTTCGATATGGAAACTACATGCCTAGTTTTGATGCTGAACAACTCATCGAGTTCATTCAGATGACCTACGATGATGTAGATAAAATAATTATCGACCAGCTACAGTTTATGATTATTGACCAGATGGTAGGATATACCAGGATTCATGGTGAAATAAAATATTCACCTGAAAATATTAAGGATATCTATACTTCTGGCATTGAACTGAACTGTCCGCATTATCACTACCAGCCGACGCAACTCGTCAATGCTGTAGTGAGATTTGCGAAAATCTGCATTGGTAGAGCCAATAATAAGTCTGTTCATCCTTCTGAAGTTAGAGGGATTGAATTTGAAAACGGGAAAATTCGAGAGGGGGTAACCTACTCAACCGAAGAACTACCTTCAATTAAGCTGTTCGGCAACGGGAAAGTAAAGATAAGGTTCCGAAACCCGCATGAACGGAACGTATTTAAGAAATCACTATTTATGCCGTCATGGAAACTGCTCGGCAGACCTGAACCCAAACCAGTTACCTATGAAACTCCCTGCTCTGTCTGCATGTTTTCCGGTATAATATGTGAAGAATGCAATGATTTCGACAAGTTTGTCGGGCATTGCGATTATTGCAAAAATAAATTGAATTATCCGGTAGGTTCGAGTACATGCGAACAGTGCCGGAATGGAAAAGATATGTTCACCCCAGTTGATGGGGTAAGGCTTATGCTATACAGGCATAATGACCTTAAAATAAAACGCAATAGATATTAAAGTGATAATTAATCTCAAAAAAAGCTGAGAGGATATAATATATCCTCTTAGATAATTATGCCTCAATTTCTCTAATTAGATATGAAATTAGTCTGGGTTTCAGGTTATAACACATACGTTTAACAGTTTCTTCTATTTTATAATCCATTTCCCCGTATGCCTTCATTTCTTTAATTTTTTCAATTACAGATGAAGGAATAGGATAATAATTACTTACATCTTTCCGATGTCCCTGCACATCGCCCTCAATCAGTTCAACGTTCTTACTCTTCAAGAAAAGCTGAACTGTATGTGCGATAGTGTAGTAGTGGGATCTTGGCATCTGTATAATTTTAATTTCGGGGCACTTTTCTAAAATATTATATATATCTAGGTAGTTCGGTCTGAAAGCGCAATGCACTACACGCTCGTCAGGAGACAGGGATTCAATTTCATCCCGTGAGCTAATCACTCGAATTTTCATAGTCTCATCTCTAGGGAATTGTTGTGGGGGAATTTAATTTTTTCAATTATGTGACTTATATCCTACATACTATAAAAATATTTTGAATTATTAAGTCTGCCGATAACGATGTTTTCAAAATATTTAAACATGTTTAAATGTTGTAGAGTTTGGTATATAAATAAAACTCAACCCTGAGATTGAGTTAACTATAAATACTACGAAGTATAATATAGTATTGTAAGAGGGAAAAAGTACTCTTACAAGGAGCTGCTAATGATGAATAATGTTTTAAGCATTACAAAAGCAAAACAAAAAAGATCTCAGTATGCCAGATATGGTAGGAAAGAAATTCAGTCCTTTGAAGACTGGTATCCTGAAAGAATTCATGATATGAAAAGAAAAGGCTTTGATATCAGATCGAAGCTCATTAACGGAACTAGGGTGATCGGTATCCAGCACGGGACTGAGAAGCCTATCATCACAACTGAAGAAAAATTCCTGTCCGAACTCCGGAAACAGTACCGCGAAGAGTACCTTTCTCGGTACGGGTTGAACTGCGAAATAGGGTTTGAGGAAAATGTGGGGGTAGGGATGGTATAAAACCATTCCTTTTGACTAACCGGAGTTGGGAATAATGAAAATTCATAAAACTCAAAAGGAACTCGGAAAAGAAAATATTTTTAACTGGTTTAAAAAGAATGAAAAACACTTAAAAGAAACTACAAAAAGTATGTTCATAAATACGAACACAGGCACAATAACAATGAAGTATGATTCAGGGTTCACATATGAACTTCGTTGGGATGATTTCCCGAATAGGAACTTAGTTCCTATCTATGACATGAAAATGAATTTAATTGAGTGTGTACATGATTCTGAACCACTTCCACCACTCAGACCAATGGCAGATCCTAAGATCTCGCCGAATCCGGTTATAAAACCAGATGCTGGTATAATACAGAAAATTGCCGGCATGGGGGTGAAAGCGTGAAACTCTTATATGGGTGTGAGGACTGTGGTTATATCTATGAAACTTCCTGCCCTATAGAAGAAACCGAAAAACGGTATGGAGAAAAAGTATATTGTTATACATGCGGCGGGAAGTTAAAACGAATTAGAGGGGCTTAAATAAGCCCTTCTTAAACTCTTTTTATACGATTGATTCTAAGGCTTTTAGAGCCTTTAATTTTATGTCGTCAATACAATTGCATAGGCATCTCTTATTTTTGCTCTCTATGAGGTCTAGGCTAAGCCTAGAAAGATTTTAGAGTCTCTGCTATGTACATGGAATCATAGTGGATTTTTAGAATAGACTATACTAGAACTCCCAGAGGATTATACTAAAACTCAGGAAATTATACTAACTTCTTTCAAAGAAGTTAGGTCGCCGCACCATATTAAGACAGTTATGGTATAGTCGTTATATAGAAGCCTCTAGATAACGATTTCAGAGTATTGTTAACCTAATATTTATATACGAGAAGAAGCTCAAAATTACTCTTTATTTCTCTATTTCTTATAGATTATACTAATACGTATAAGTATAATCTAATAAAGATAGAGATAAAAAGAGCAAATTTTGGGTTCTCGTATAAAAAGGTTACTCTTCTAGAATGCAAAAACGTTTTCGGGCAAGCTTACTTACTTGCTCGCCACTCCCCAAGAATTCCCTTTTCTGTCTGTAATAGAAATTATCTTATCTCCGGGCTTCGCATTTTGAGCAAGTCTCAGAAGGTAATACTTGTTAGAGTGTGCCGGATATATCAGGCATCTCTCCCCCACTTCAGGCATTTTAAACTGGTATAATATATATTTATATTTCCCGCCTTCGGAAGGCAGTACAATACCCCAGTCTCCTTCTTGTATCCCTTCCGGCTCTTCTGGCTCCTGCATATCTGTCAATGTAGGGGGAGCTGCATACATCCCTAGATAACTCGATACTCGAATAGCATCGGTATATATTATATTCCCATAATAGTCCCCGCTAACATTTCCATCTAAACCATTACCTGTTGCCCTAATCGTTGTATTGTACCCAGACGGGCATACTACTCCATATCCGGACCATGTCTGTTTCGTTGAGTTCAGTGTAAGTTTCGTGCCCGTAATCACATTATTTTTCAGGTACAGAGTCGTAGGGGCCCCTGCGGTTGTATATACAAGAAATCCTGCATTATAACAGTCCTGAATAGTATTTCGCTCGAAAATAGCCCCGTTCCACCCGCCGATAGAGATTCCTGCATTATAATTTATTGTTGTGATCCTGCCAGCTCTCCGGATTATATTGTCATGAACATATAAACCTTTGTTTGACTGTGATGAACCCGTCCCATATTCGATAATCCACATCCCCTCTCCCCAAGCATCTACAATCTCGTTTCCATATACTTCAATCCCTGACATGTCGTACGTGGCGTCTCCGTGTTCGATCTGAATACCCGGGTTCCCTGCAGTTGACACAAGTGCGTAGGGTTCCATGTAGTTGTTGAAAATTTTTCCATGTCCAGAGTTGTATACTCGATGGGCAGAGTTCGTACGAATTTTTGTACTGTTCCCAAAAACCATGAAGTTGGTAGACCGCAGGAAGAAACTGCCGTCATGCCCCATTCTCTCAACAACATTATTGAAAAAGTAAAGCCCGTCCCCATAACTGATCCTCATTCCATCGCTCTGAGTATCATGAAGGTACATGTCATGCATGGAAATGTTGCTGGCATTCTGGAAATATAGAATAATATAATTCAGTTTTCCGTGAACATATCCGGGCTGATTATCCTTATTTCCGTCAATCTCGAAGTTGTGGATCTCAACATTTTTTATGGGGCTTACCCTCTGTTTCAGGAGCGGCTCCGTTCCGGGGTCTGTCTCAGTATATATATTTTCCCAGCTAGCATTATTTTTTAGCCGGAGTTTAGCAGTTTTGTCACCTGTCAGGATTGTATTGTTTCCTACCAGAAGCCAGCTCGCCAGTTCATATATAAACGAGCCTCTTAGGTATACAGTCACAGGGTTGCTCGGCGTGCCATTGTTATGCGCATACAGGAGAGCCTCATTTATCTGAACGTCATCGGCAGTCCCATCAACTGTATAGTCATCATTTCCTGAGTTCGAAACATACACCGTCGTCATGCAAGCGACACCGTTACTATTTTTCCGCTTGCAGTCTGCACCACTGCGGTTTTATTCTCTTCGTCTATAGACAGAACAGTACAACTTTCAGGAGTAAGTTGTTTTTCTAGCTTATCCTCAACTATCGACTGCGTTGTATTTACAAGGTCGTCAATTACTGGTTTGTAGTACCCTGGGCTTAGATAAAAACTGTAAGGTTCCTGAACAATAGGGTCAACGACGGAATAGATATTATCCGTGATAGCGGTTACCGTTACTGTTTCGGAAATATGTTCACTTTTATATTTTATACTCGATATTCTTAACCACGCTGGTCTCGGAACTCCGGAAACGTCTATGAGATGTGTGGAGTTTGGCGGGTCTCTAGGATCACACGCCGCCACATACTGAACTTGTTTAGTATTCGTAAGTCCTTGTAGCTCCTTTGAGAACCCGTTCCCGAAACGGATTCTTTGGTACAGGTCAAGGTCGAACATGTTCAGAAAACTCACACTGACTTCGACTCTATCTGATAGGAAATACAGTAGCCACTTTATAGCCTCACGTTCTGCCGTGCTTCCTTTTTCGGTTATTGCATTGTCCTCTATAGTATACGTTTTCGGTTTCTGTTCTCCGGAATATACTTCATATGAAAACGCTTGAGCAACTACAGTCTCCCCATTTTCACTCAGTACACCGTACACGATTACACTATTATATTTTTCTTCACTTTCTCTAGTAACCTGAGGGTCACTAATCAGGATGCAGTTGTCTGTACTGAGTACTAGAGGTGCAGGCAGGTCAAAACCGTTGACGGGCTCATCTATCCGTTCTGGGGGGACGAAATAGAATTCAGGTCTTATTATAATATTACCATCAATTTCTCGAGTAACCAGTTTCGTCTGGTACATGCACCCAGCATATTTCGCAATCTCTTTAATTGCTTCGAGTTTTTTCGTTTTCGGGTCGAATATAAACTGCGTAGGTTCTTTGTTAGTGTCAATCAGAGTTTTCGGGTAAATGCCTGTTTTTTCAGGCTCTAATATCCGAATAAGCCAATCGGGAATAGTATCTACAGATGTATCAATTACCTGATACAGCCAGGGAACTGGCTGAGTAACTAAATTAATACTGTTATCCGCCGCCTGCATTTTCACAGTCTGAGAATAATACCCATGTGTAGGGGAGTTGGTCAGGATTTTTCCGTGAAAAATCAGATGTGGGGTTCCTTCCGAGTCTCTCGCATAATGTTTTACTGTACTGCCCTCTGGCGGAACCATCAGGTTCTGAAACTCTGTAGAAAGTTGCATATAGGCATCATTGATTGAACGAGAAACGTCGCAGGAAACTATAGCATAATCTCTTAGCTCCCGCCTCTCTTTCAGTACTGGTTGGCTAGGCTGCATTTTCAGATATGCAGATGGGGTCTTAATGAACCCATAGTATATCTGCGGGGCTTTCCACTGGGGGTTGTGCCTTATCTGGATTTCCGGAATAATTTCGATGACGGTCTCGGTAACAGTTTCGTAATACATCGAATCCGCAAGTCTTTTTATCTGACCGAGAGCCCCTGTAATGGTAGTTATCGTACGAACTCTTACCCAGTCCACTATCAGATTTCCTTTCGCAACCGTGCTGTAAAACGCAATCGGGATAGACCCAGAGGGGGTAGTGGTAGTCATGGTGCGCCGGAAAGATCCATCCACGTAAAACCCGATACTGCCGGACTCGTAGGTAATCCCATATACGTAATATGTCGTCCCGCCTCTGTTTACACCATCGTCAGTTGTTGTACTTGTTGAACCGTTGTAGGTATGCGTCTGGTCATTGTAGTTGGGACCAGATGCACCTAACCAACAGGCTCTCTGGTTCGATGCAGACCAGTACCCGCAGATGGTCTGGTTCTGGTTCGGGTGGTACATTTTCATTTCTACCATTGTACCGGTCCCGAAAGTCGTCGAACCACGAATTATACTGTTATAATTAGCATCTCCCAATGTCAGTATTGAGTTGCTTACTGTGGCAGTCCCGCCGACTACAGTCCATTCTGAGCTTAGAGCCTCGCCGTCAAAATCGTCCCACAGGTTGAAAACCTCAGAGGCAGAACTTTTCGATTCCGCTACCCCGTTCCCGAAATAAAACAGAATTTTCGTATGACTTGCCGGCAACTTCACCCAGACTGAAAAACTTGAAGCTGTTACTGATTCAATATAATGCGGTAACCTGTTTCCTGACAGATCATAGAATCTGAAATCTCTTCCGTCAGCAGTCATTCCGGGACGATACGGGATTGAAATAAGGATCTGTTCCCCGCCTACCGAAGTCGCCGAAAGCTGTATCTCCTGCCGGTATTTCCAGCCCCTTAGTTTCCATGCAGTGCTTCTGCCGCCTATGTTAGGGGTTACGGTTGTAATTGTGTCATACTGAATCGTTCCGACAATTGAAGAATCACTTTTCGATTTCGCTACCCCATTCCCGTAATAAAAATTGATTACACTTGTGCCGGTAGTGATTTCTACCCAGCAATCCAGATAGGTTGAACTAGTAGCGAAAATATTGAATTTCAGGTCTTTCCCGCTCTTGTCCGTAATCCTCAGATCTCTGCCGTCGAGAGCCATCCCGGGCAGGATAGGTATTCTGACTCTTGCAGGGCTGGTCTGCGTCCCGATATTGATTTCACCCTTATATTTCCATGCAGGATAGGGACTTTTTAACTGTGGATTGTAGAACATAGGACGCCTGAACATTACTCTGGTTTTCGAGCTTAACTGAGTGTCGATCTGCTTTAAAAACGTTTTTACGTTAGCAACAGGCATCATTTTTATTTTTGTGGTCACGCCGGTAATTGCATTATCCCAGGGGAACCCCTTTGGCTGGGTTGTGAATTTTCTCCCCAAAGTCAGGGTCGGCATTGTCGAAACATAGGGTCGGATTCTTACCCAGTCAACCTTGAATGCGCCTGTATTATAGTAGCAGTAGAACTGGATCGGCAAAGAAACATTTCCCGGGATGTAATCCGTAATAGTTCCCCGATATGCATAATTAGCATAGTATAGCGGACCTGATACGATATGAGCCACGCCATATACATTATAGGAACTTCCTGCCCTGCTGACTCCATCAGAATCCCAGTTTCCAGTCGTCCCATTGTGGGCGAACCTCTGGTTGTTAGCGTTCCCTACCGCTTCTGTCTGCCAAGCAGCCGCCTTCTGCGTGCTATAGCTCCTGTACCCTAAAATTGTGCGGTTGCCAGAATAGTATTGAGCCTTCACTTCCACAATCGTATTCGGGGCATAGGTAGCATAACTTTCTAAAACACTGCTAACAGATGTATTCTGAAGCGTAAGGATTGAACCCGAAACACTTACAGAGCCCGCTATAATTTTCCAGACAGAAGTATCAAGTTTCTCGAAATGATCGAAAAACGAGAATACCTGCTTGCCGTCACTACCAGTTGTTACGCCGCCGTTCCCATAATAAATATAAAAAAAGTCAGTGCCTTTCGGCAGCTTGAACCATATAAAAGCCTGACTGAATTCAGTGACAGTTTCAATGAAGTAAGGTATTTTCGTTCCGTATCTGGTAGCGGCTCTTATATCTCGAAAGTCTGCCTTCATCCCTCTGAAATAAGGCAGAGTCATATTCGCCAGAAAGTCTTCAGACGTCGAAAAATTCGTAACTGAGACTTCTAGCTTATACTTCCATGCAAGATAAGGGTTCATCCCCACGCTTTCACCCAGACTTTAAAAATAAATTTACGGCTTCTGTACAATTGACCAGAGGGAACACCCAGTAATACTGTAAGACGTATCAAGATTAACAACCTTACATTTCACATAGCGGGCGGCTCTCTGCATCTGAATGAATCCCTGTACCTGATGCCCTGCATCAACCTGCACGTCGCCGGAGTCACACGGGTCGGCATAAGATCCTATCGTGAACGACTGGGAAGCACCAGAAGGATCTGCATACAGGTCTATCCTTGCCCCTTTTGTAGCCGAAGCATTAAACGTCATCTGGTAGCCAATACCGAAATCAACTGCGTCGTTCAGGTCAACCCCTGTACTTTCGGAACTTGTACCATTAGCCGCAATTGTTACATTGTTAAGAATCTGCGTAGGTGTTTTTGAAAGTGCCATAGCATTAGCCTCTACTTATTTTCATAATTATTTTTTAATTAATATTTAATTACACAACTTTTTAGATTTTGTATTTGAGTATTTTTATATTAATATTTTTTTTGGTTGTTACTTTATAATATTACATACTTAGCTTCTTACCATAGTGTTCGTTATCGTAATTTCTACACTGTCGCCATCCGTATACGTTTTATTTTCGCTTAAGACGTGTCTCAGGAACATATCCCCGCCGCTGGATGCATTGAATATGCCCAGCTCCCTGATTGTCACTGGACCCGTGAACGCATACAGGATAGACCATTGAGACGTCCCAAGACTGACATATGAAAGGGTAGCCTGTGCCCTCTGTGCGCCGTACTGCGTATTCTCAGCTTCGAGAGCTGTACTTGCTGTACTTTCTGCCCCTGCCCCTGTCCCTGTAGCCATATATATGAAAGGACTCGGAGCAGATACGCCTATTATGAACCTTGCAGTAGCTTCAAGTGCTTTATCCGTTAGCGTTGCCATGATACCACTTCCTCATGCCCATCAGGGAAAACTCTAAGATGTTCTTTTACGTTTCCGTTTCTGTCTCTTGAAATTATGTCAATATGTATACTAGAACCTACAATAGCAGAAGTATCATCTGTCAATGCTGATCCACCTTAGAAAATTTTATAGTGTATGTGTAGTGCCCGGAGCCTCTCCACACTTCTTTAATCGAGCCGAGACTCGAAATATAACAGTTTGAAAAACTTTCTCCGCCTATAACCAGTTCTCCGAATGTGCCTATTTTTCCGGCAAGATTGGAAATTTCAGTATAATCCTCTGTATAGCAGTCGAAAGACCGGGGAAAATTCTGTGTTATCGGGCTTAACGTCCCAAAAATTTCACCATTATAGAGCTGTACCTCATTCGCAGTGATCTGGTAGTTGATCTCAGAATCCTGATACGCAGATACGGGGAAACCTGCGAATGTGACTGAGAGAAAACTCATCTATAGAACCCCCTTGCACGCCGCCGTTCTGCGGTTTTCCTATTAATAATTTCAAAGATGGATTCCAGATCCAGTTCGCTTGTAAGCGTATTGGGTCCGATAGTGATCGTGTCCCCCGCATAACTTGTATTATTAGAAATCGTCGAAATTCTCCCGAACCCTGTAGAATATTCGTCGACGGGAGACCGCAGGTTAGACAGAGCATTGTATAGAGGACCGGATAGCTGGTTTGCTTTCTTGATAGAACTTTTTAGAGGGTCAACGAATACTACATCCCAGTTTGGCAGTTTCCGGAATGGACCCTCTTTCGCAGGAGAGCTAGGGAGCAGCCTTCTTAACCCGCTTGCCGCTTCCGAAAGTGACACTTTTGCTTTCTGCCCAGTCGATTTTATCGTACTGGCTACACTATTTCCAAGAGATGAAGCAGAAATGCTGGCGGCGTTAGTAATCTCCTTAACTTTGTTTTTTACTTCAGTAAGTCTGGATGCAAGCCCGTCGATAAGTTTCTGCACAACTTCCCTGCCTGCGTTATAAAATTCAGTTGCTTTGTTTTTTATGCCTGTTACAATCCCTCTAACAGCTTCCACAATATCAGACGCTTTCGATTTTATAGTGCTTACCATATCCGAAAATCCACGTCTAGCATTTTCAACTAGAGTCTGGATTGCATTTTTAATCTCGTTGAATTTATTTTTGAGGTTAGATACAAATGTCTGAATTGTACTGACTACCTGATTTGCCAGACTCGAAGCTGTAGATTTCAGGTTCTCCCATTTCGATTTCCAGTCGCTTAGTAGCGCCTGAACTGCTGCTTTAATCTGAGAAAATTTATTCTGTAGATTATTATAAAATGACAAAACTATTGATATTACATTATTAAGTAGGGTACTTGTGGTTGCTTTAAGTGAATCCCACTTCGCCCGCCACTCATTCAGTAACCCCTGAACGGAACTAATTATATTAGAATACCTAGCCTGTAATTCTGCATACAGGTTCATTGCTATAGATACGATAGCAGATTTTATGGTTGTGAACACTGATTTGATACTTTCCCATGCAGCCGAAAACTGAGTTCTCAGGGTATTTCCTGCATTAACAATTGAATTATATGTATTCTGTAGACCTGTCCAGAGAGCCTGAGCCTGAGTTTTGAGCCAATCCCATATGGCTCTGGCTTTTCCCTGAATATCGAACCAGTTCTGAGACCAAGCTACTGCCAGTAATGCAACGACGGCAATAATCGCAAGAATAGGAGCCCCAAGAGTCCCCAACGTAGAAACTAATCCTGCTATAATAGTTTTTGCTACTGCGAACGCACTTGCCAGAGCGCCGCCTGCCCCAAATGCAGCCGCTAGCGTCCCAACGGCTTCAACAACTGCGCCAACCGCCACAAGAACCGGACCAAGAGCGGCAATAAAGGCAATAATAGCAAGTATTATAATTTTTATAGGTTGCGGAAGTCCGTTAAAAGCAGTAGCAACCGCTCCGATAATAGGAATAATTGCTTCAAGTGCAGGGATGAACGTATCTGTAATTAGAGGGACGAGCGTATCTTCAATGACTGGTAGAAACTTCTCGCCCATTTCAACGGCGGCTACCTGAAGCCTTGCTATAATATTATCCAGACTTTTTGATGTCGTTTCACTCATCTTTGCATATGCCCGATCTGTAGCCCCCGCAGAGTTTTCCATTTCTTTTAGTGCATCTGAAAATATTGAAGACCCTTGCCCGGTCAGTTGGAGAATAGCGTTTCCTGCCTCAATTGACCCGAACATATCGCTAATTCTACCATTCGCATCATCGAATGATAGTCCCATCATCTCCAGAGCCTGCTGTGCCGTCCCGCCTTCTCTCTGGAAATCCTTGAATGATTTTCCGGTAAGAGCCTCAAATTCCATAGCTAGCCCGCTGGTCGGGTCAGCCAATTCATATATTTTTTCTTGCAGTTCTTTTGCTTGCGGGCTAGCCTTCTGGAATCCTTCCCCGAGTAGGTTCACGGCTTGCTGTAGCGTTCCACCTTCCTTAATGAACTGAGGGAATGATTTCCCAGCAATTTCTTTAAAAGTTTCAGATGCTCCCGTCCCTTCTTTTGAAAGTTCTACAAGAAGCTGTCTGAGTTGGGCAGTTGCGACGCTCGTAGGAGTACCCTGAGCAGTCATAGCGGCTAATGCGGCTGTAATATCAGAAAACTGGACCCCAACAGACGCCGCTGTCGGTACAACTTCATATAGACTCCTCTGGAGTTCTTCATAAGTCATTTTACCGACGTTTATACCGGTAAAAAGAATATCAGAAGCTTCGGCGGCTTTCAGGTTTTCCTGCCCATAAGCATTTGTGATACTTGTTAGCGTATCTACGGCTACCCCGATATCGGTAACGCCGGCGACTGCTCCTTTCTGGGCTACTTCTAAGAATGAAAAAACGTTGTCCTCTGGAACGCCAGATCCTATCGCGTCATACAGAGCAGGGATAACCTGAGTGGTTGTAACCCCCATTTCTTTAGAAAAATTTTTGACGTCTTCCCCCATTTTCCCCATACTGGCTTTTGAAGCATTCGGGAGAAGAGTGAATACCTGAGCCATGCCTTTTTCAAATGACATAGCTTCTTTTGAAACGCCACCGATAGCGGCAGTCGTGGCGACTATAGGGGCAGTAATCCCCATAGTCATAGATGACCCGACAGAGCTAAGAGACTTGCCAACACCCTCAATATCTTTACCTATATTTCCAATTTCGTTTCTAGCCTGAGAGAGGGTAGTAGAAAGTTCCTTCATATCTCCCACGATAGAAACTATTAGCTCTCCAAGTGCCATACCGCCACCGCTTTTAAAATATAGAGTCTGCCTTTTTTACTGTGAGACTTTCCAAGCTCCGTTCTGTACCTGTCCTTCTGGATGTGCTTCTTTGAATTTTTTTAGACCATGCACACCTTCAGGGATATGCTTCTTGATTGACTCATCCCCTGCCATTATTCCGCCGAGAACTCCCCACATTAATTTATACTCTGTTTCTCTGGCTTTCCAGCCATGCCTGTGGAATAATACTATCTGTTCTAGAGACATCTCATCGAGAAGCCGCTCAGGTGTTGCCCATGAGTACAGTATACCCAATTCGGCAATAATGTCCCAGATATTCAGTTTTTTCCTTTTCCGTCTCCTGCGCCTGCATTATCAGGAAGGTTTTTCGTAATTCCTTCAAAAACGAATTGGGTAAACTTAATAAGTCCTGTAATATCGAGATTGTCAAGAAGCCAGTCTTTCGTAATTTTTTTATTTGATCTCTGGCAGATCATAGCCACAATCTCAACGACGTCGTCAATCATCTGCTCGTCTACGGTTCCTTCAGTCATAGCTTCAAGCTTGGAAGGATCATATTTTTTTGAAAATGACAGGAATTTCAAGGCAACTCTGGCAGGGATGATAGAAAGTTCGATCTCTTCACCTGAAATTTTTGCAGTGCGTTTTGGCGGTTCGAGAATCTCAAAATTATTAAGGAGCTGGTCACCAGCCCCTGATTCTGCACCTTCAGTCATTCATTATACCCCCTGCTCGTCAAGGATCTCAAAGAGCTGATCGCCTGCCGTCCGTGTTGGGTCAATAATGCCTTTTAGTTCAATCGGGACTGCCAGCGGGTCTTCGGAATCATCTCCCGGGAGTTTCAGTTCAATACCGGACTGGTTCTTTGCGGCATAAATCGTAATCTGGAACTTCTTCCCTGCCGTGTTCGTATTCGTGAGCCTGACCACTCTCGGATTAATAGTGTTCTTGCCGCCGCTACTGAGTTTTACCGACGCCGAGGGGGTATAGGTGTAAGAAACTTTTACAGTTTCACCGTCTGAAATGTTTAATGAGGTTGAAACTCTCCCAATAACTGTCCATCCTGCTGAGTCCACTCCAATAATGTAGTCAGTGTTTCTGGTAGTAGCACCATTATCCGAACCTTTTACAGTGATGCTGGCAACCTCAGTCCCGTCCCCATTCTTGTTTTTCAGTCTAATCAGGTTTGTTCCTGTGAGCGTGACAAGTTCATCCGTTACAGAAGTTTGTGTACCTGCAACTGTGGAATAGGTATCAATCCCACCCCGAATAAGATTCAGGTTCGACAGATCCACTTCCCATAGATCGAAAGTAGCCGTCGCATAGTGTTCTCTTACCCCGACCGTTATTTCGGGTGCGTTATCAGGTTTCAGTACAATAGGTGTATATGATTCCTTAAATTCGACGTTCTGAGCCGTCCCCAGATTCACAAGAGTATCGACTGTGGCGCCTACTTCTATTTTTGCACTGCCGAACCTTATCGTGTTACTTTTCTGCGTCGTTGTCTGATAATTTACCATGTTGTTACTTCCTGAGAATTTTTATTTTCTATAAATTATTTTGAAGTCAAGCGGAATGTGGAAAATACCGGTATCCGCTGAATAGAAATCCTGAGAATCGAGAGGGAGAATTCGTTCTATGATAATGCCGTCTACTGATCCAGAAAAACCCTCGAGTCTGGTTGTTACAGCTTGAGAGAGTTCTAAACACTGTTTGTAAGTTTTTGTCCAGCAAGAAACCTGAAAGCGTGGAGTCCCTACTACCTGCCGGTAGGGATTTGAAATTTTAGAAAAAGAGAGTGCTGGAAGCTGGCAGTCTAAGGGAAGCTCAAGAGGGAATATGCGAGTTCCTACAAACTGGCTTATTCCCAAATCTGTAGCAAGTATAGTATGAATTGCTGACTCAATCATTATCAGGTTTCCTGATTTTGTTTTTCCATTTTGCAGATATCTTCGGAATTTTATTTATACCGTGATATTATTTCCCTGAGAGATTTTTCAAATGCGGCTTGGATCTGGGCTTCATTCTCATCCAGAGCCGGTCTCAGGAATGGTCTCGGACGCTGGTTGTAATGCCTGCCAAGCCTGTCCGTGCCTGAAAAACCATATTCTAGTCGGGGTGCGTAGACCATATCTGACCCTACGACACTTGTGACCCTGTTAGGTTCTACTGTCTGCCGCAACTCTTTAATTGAGTTCATCAGGTTTCCCGTGACTCGATTTGGGAATGCACCCCCACGACCGGAATTTATTTTCGCTTCCCTTTCAACGACTGCTGCCGCTTGAGAAACTGCTTCAGCCAGAGCGTCCTGAAATTCTTTCTCAAGTTTGCCAAATGTGGCTTGCAGTTCCTTAACACCCTTAACCTCAATTTTAAAAACTTCAGCCATTTCGTTTCCCGACTGCCTTAAGTTCTGCTTCGATGTGGTCAACAACGGATGAGTACAACCGGTAGCAGCGGGTAACTTTTAGAACTTCGTAAGTATGAGAATATCCAGATATTTCCCCCTCTACCTGATCCCCTTCTTCAATTACAGTAGATGCTGGAAGGAAGAGGAGCGGGGATTTCATGATATAATCCCCGCTATCGAAATGAAGAATACCCCCCGTATTCGACGATTCTGAAAACCAACATTTTGAAGTTGTTTGCGTAGTGGTTGTGTAAGGTGTCCCGAATTCGTCAGTCTGAGGGATTAGAGACCCTGAAACGACCGCCACTCCCTGAATTGCCTGATTGTCCCTGATAATTTCCCCCACCTTAAACTGACCAGAAACAGGGGACAGTATCAAATATCCGCTTGCGTTCCCACCAGACCATGACCCAGACTCAACAACAACGGATTTTATCAGTCCTGTACTACCGGACTGAGAACCCGTTATCATTTTCCCCGGAAGAAACGCAGAAGTGCCGGATACATATGATAGTTTCTGATCCTGTGAAGTATGGGATATTGTACAGGTTTGCACCATCATGTATTCGAGTGGAGACATCAGGACACCATCAACAGAACTTATTTTTGAGTGAAGAGTCTGTAAGAAATTATATAGTGTTGTTTACCGTACCATATCCAGTTCGTCCGAAAATTCCGCTAAAATTTTCATACTGTGCGGCATTGAGGAACTTTCTGATATGGTAGCTTGCATTGTCCTCGTAAGTCTGGATATCCTTGTCAGGGGAATTTTGCCGGGTATCGTTCCCCAGTTTCACGCTAGCGGCTAATTCCCCTGTCGTTCTCATTTTTTTGAGCGTGTATGCACAGGCAGTATACCGGATAGCAAGTTGCAGGTCAGGATTGTTTTCATCTGTCGAACCTGCCTTACTGAATACTTCCTGATGAGCCAAATCTAAAATGCTCTGAAGATCATCATCAGAGAGCGTGTAGGTATTTATGACTGTGCGGATATCCTCGACTGAACATATGGACAATCAATCACCTGCGATTTTTTCCAAGTTTGCCACCCTCACCGGCAGTTCCGGGTATACCTTCACCGCCGCCAGTTCCGATAAAACCTTCACCAGCAACACCGGCTTCACCACCAGTTCCACCTGAACCGGTTTCAAATCCGTATTCGCAAACTCTTACAGACCTGCCAAGTTTCTGAAGCTGTTCAGGGGTACACTCGAAAATGTCGCCCCTCATCAGTACCTTTTCAACACCATCAATTATTGTAGCTAGTCGCCTGACCTGTACAGCAACTTTCACCTGTAACACCTTCTTATGACAGGTTGCTCATGCGGCAAATTGCATCATCCTGCTTGATCCTGAGAACGCCTGCGGAAAATACTCTTCCGCCAATATTTCCAGTAGTCTGGTATTCAGGTGTTTTGGGATCTGTCTGGAAATCTGCGGTGAGGTAATAGTCTACATAAGGTTCGCCAACACTGGAATCCGGAAGTACGAAAGCCTGCGCAGTCGTAAGGGTTGTCCCTACAGAAATGAGTTCGCCGCCGTTGAGAAGGTCAAGCAGATCAGGGAGTTCAAGCTGACCCTGTGCGGAACGGGTGCGGCGGATCTTGTGGTATGCGGAACTGTTAACACACCAGTTCAGTTTCAGGGAATCGACTGGGATACCTGCATCATCCATGAGGTTGATAGCGCCAGCCAGTGCAGTTGTGGCGTTTCCGAATGTGCCGAGAGTGGTAGCAGTATTATAGTCGTTTCCTGCGCCCTGATACAATCCGAGAATATCGTAGTTTGTCCCGTCGTTCGTTACCCCATTTATGATTGCCGCATCTTCGACTTTGGCGGCTGCATATGCGGCGGCGATTGCGTTAGCGGCATCAATATCTATTCCTCTCTGTCTCCATCCCTCGAAAATACGCCTGTCAATTTCATAGTCCTTCCAGTAGACAGGGATCTTGCTGTTCACGAGAGTGGCGTCAATCTGGTCAGTATTCCCAGATGTGAATGAGTAGGAGACCATTCCGCCAGACATCTCTGTAATTTTTCCCCAGTCAACATTCGTGATCCCAAACCCCTGCGGAGAGGTAACAGATACAAGCTTTCGCCCTTTCAGAACCTGCCTGAGTGGGGACACGAGCTTTTCATCAAGTTTCTTAGAAAATTCCGTGAGTGCGTTTACCATACGTCAAACCTCTTCATAATTTTTAGATCATGCTCCTTACGAGTATGTATTTAGCAACTGAGGAAGCATCGACGGATTCCTCGGCAATTGCTACTATCCTGCCCTGATCTCCAATTGTACCTGTCAGGATAGAACCATTAGCGGCGGTAGAGGTAACCTGAGTAGCTCCAGATTTGACGGTTAATGCGGTGGCGGCTGTCAGTTCCCCATTTGCAGCCCCGACCAGCATTGTGCCTTTTGTGACGTTCTGACCCTGAGCCAGCCTGCCTACAACTATCAGCCCCGGTCCGCTAACTACAGGAGCTTTTGCACCTGTGGCATACAGGGAGTCGATAGTATCAGGTTTGAATGCGGGTGCGCACTGCTCATACCCAAGCCAGCCTATTGCATTTCCGGCGGCGGTATTCACTACAACATCGTCGTCATGTGTACCTTTTTTCACGAGTCGGCGGGGGTACATGTTCGTCGAATCTTCGACTTTCAGCTCCTGTATGATAGGTTTCCCGCCTGCGACTACTGCATTTGCAGGTTTTACGCCAAGTCCGTTATATGCCATATTAGATCACCCACTGCTTTTTTTCACTGTCCCATCTGCCTACAGTTACGCCCTTCGGGGAAGAACTTGCGGGATAGGTAACACTGTATGCCCCTGCCGGGATCTTGATCCCATTCAGGTCAGCTGCGAGTTTGTTCAGGTCTGAAGCTGACAGGGTCTTATAGTCTTCAGGGTTAGTCTCAAGTCCTAGCCGCCCTCTGGCTTCTACGAAAGATGCGAAAGCCTTTCCCCTTTCGATTTCAGCGGCTATTTTCTTGTCATGTTCTTCCAGAGCGGCGGCTATCCTCTTTTCGATTTCAGCAATCGGAACCATTTTTGCTTTCTCAAGCTGAAGGGATGCAATCTGTTTCTTATTTTCTTCAAGCTGTTTTTCCAGAGAAGCTTTTGCGGTTTTCAGTTCGCCCAGTTCCTTTTCAAGCTCACCGGCTCCCACTCCTTCTCCGCCACCATTTCCGCCAGCTTCGCCGCCGGCTTCACCACCAGTTCCATCAGAGATAGCCTGAAGTTTAGCCTTCAGTTCATCTCTTTCCTTTTCAACTTCAGCAAGTCTTATCTTAAGTTCTTCAAGTTCGTCAGTAATAATACCACCTTCGGTTGATGCCGATTTCCAAAAATTAGAAATAATCCTGATACCTTTCTTCTGTACTTCTGAAGCCGCTACCACTTGCCATGTTGCAGTATCCCATGCGGGTCTATCGACTATAGTGATGCTTTCGGCTGCTATGCCGTGCAACCAGCCTTCAGTATCTGCCTCGTCATACCCTATGAAAATACTCCAGTTGTTTTTCCAAGTCCCGTCCTCGATTTTCTGAGCTGCGACTGAATCAGTAATTTCGGCTTTGACTTTGACGTCATCCCCTTCTTTCCATGCATCAACAACATGCCCTATTTCGGAAAGAGGATCGCCCGTATAATCACAGCCGTGCGGGTCTAATCGAGAACAGATTCGGACTACAGAAGTTTTGAGGGTAGCAACAGCGTTGTCTACCTCAGAGAACGGCACTCCCCAGCCATTTCTGTTTATGACCCCGATCGGAAAAGCTGTACCCTCGATAAAAATGCTCATTGAAAGAAGATTATACAGTTCAGAAATATAAGATTATTTATAAAAGTAGAGCAATAAAAAATATTGACTTAGTTGTTTTATTGAAAAGGTCAGTATAATTGCAAGGGAGTTTTCAAAGAAGAACTATACTAAAACTCCCAGGGGATTGTACTAAAAACAGAAAAATTATACTAACTTCTTTGAAAGAAGTCGGGTTACCTCACATTGTTTAGACAGTTATTGTATAGTTATTATATATAAGCCTCTAGCTAACGATTTCAGAGTATTGTTAACCTAATATTTATATATGAGAATATGCTCAAAATTACTCTTTTTACTCTAATTATACTATACTATACTTATACGTATTAGTATAATCTATAAGAAATAGAGAAAAAGAAAGAAAATTCTAGATTAAGTATATAAAGTTTATGGGGAATGGTGCAAAAACCAGTAGCTAGAGACTTTGGATTTTTATAAGCCTCTATAAGACGAAAATTGTGTTAAACCAATGTAAAAGGATTAGATGAAAAAATAAAATTGCTTAGAGCGCCTTAGAATTAACTCCAAGCTCTAAATATTTTCTTACCCGTTTTCCGTTTCACTCCTGTAATAATGTCATCAAGGAGTAAATGACTGAATACAGGATATACTCCTCCCAAAACCCACCAGCCTAAAACCTGATATTGAACTAAGAAGTACAATATCCAGAATTTTTTGCGATGCATAATCCCTCTGTGATGTGTAAGTTTTCGTATAACCCAGCCTGCACTACCTAACCGTTTCGATGGGATTGACCACACATCAACATCAGGAGTAATTACCATACTGTGCAGGACCCACCAGCTTAAAAATCCAGTACAGACAGGGAAGTCTTGCGGGTAGTTACAAATTTTGATCATCTCATTCAAAACCCAGGGGATTGGGAGGAACGCAAAAATTAGATGAGTTTTATAATTCGGCATCTATTCTTTCCTCTGTTTTCCTTACCCCCTTCCCCACCATACGTATGTATTATAATTGGGGTCTTTTTCCCCGCTGATTCTTCCTTCGTGTAGCAATCTCTGTAAAACTGTTCTTGCCCACGAATAATCAATATTATTATATTTTTTATCAAGATTTTTCAACCTCTCGATGACAATTTTCGTTTTTATTCTGTGGTCATAATCTATACCGGTAAGAATTCTTATGAAGTCTTCCGGTGTATATATTCTGTCTTTTTTCTCTACGTCCCCTAAAAATGATTTCAGGAACGTTAGCCCCTCTTCACTGAGGGTAGGGTATTCATCTTTTCTTTCTGCTTTCAGGTACGCTTTTATGGCATCCTGATCGGATGCTGGCAACTCGAAAAATTTTATTCGCTTCATAATACTTATTATGAAGAAAAAAAAGTATATATACTTATCTCTCTCTCAAGCTAGAGAGAGATTTATATATAATATAAAGGTTTCTTCCAAAAAATAGTATGAGGGTATTTATTTAAAGAAAATCATTTATGTCGAAGGAGAATTCCAATCTCCTTTGAAATAAATGATTTCAAAGAGTTCATTCTCCCAGTCTCTACCGTAAACGGTGGTAAACCACCGGTAAGCTTCTTTATAATTCTTAAACCCATCAGCCTGAGCCCATTTTTCAAGAGCTTCACGGCTTAGTAGGTATGGATCGAAGTCCTCAATTTTAAGAACTGTGGCGACTCCGAAAAAATTGGAGTGGCGTTCACAACATTTTTTCGAAGTAGATCCAGAATGAATCGCTGAATTCTGACATGTTTCTACAATGCAATTAGTACAGCTTTTTTTTAATCTGTTCTGGTAATACATGTAGAGTTTATCCCCCTGTTTAAGAGGGATTTTTCGAGGTCTTCGGGTAGTCTGCGTCTTTAATCCCTGTAGTATTAATGGGATATGAGCAGGTTCTGAAAAACTTATTATTGGCATCGCATCACTCCTCTTCAATTGGGATGACAATACACTTCATCCCTACAAAACCCCCATACTTTTTTGGGATTGCAGATGGGCGGTTCTTAGTGTCGAACCGGCACGTAAAAACCTGCCAGCCTTTCGGAATTTCGAGCCTGGAGGGAATCTGTTCAGGCTCCCATTTAATAGTTTTAGTTGCTGGAGACATTTTTCACACCTATTCAAAGACTCCCACATTCCCAATATCTGTGGAATTTTTTTGCAAGAGGCAACAAAGCCTTTTGTGCCTCTATTACAATAGGATCGTCACATTTCAACCTGCACATATGATATGCAAGTTGTGCAGGCAGCCGTGTATCAGTTTTAACATCAAAGCTTCCACACCAGAGCGGGAAGCTCGAATAATCTAAAATTGCGCCTTCAAGATCTGCGCCATATAAGAACACACCTTGAAGGTTTGCCTTTTTAAGTTTAGTTTTTTTCATGTTTGCGAATCTGAGATTCGCCCATGATATATTTGCCTCTTCAAGATTCGCCCCCTCAAGGTTAGCCTTCCTTAGATTCGCCCCCTCAAGGTTAGCCTTCCTTAGATTCGCTCCTTGAAGGTTAGCCTTCCTTAGATCCGCTCCTTGAAGGTTAGCCCTCTCAAGATTAACTCCCTCAAGGCTAGCCTCACATAGATCTGCATCCTCAAGATTAGCTCCCTCAAGGTTTGCCCACTCTAGATCTGTTTTTTTAAGATCAGCTCTCATTACAATACTCACCTAAAATCACCACAGTAAATTAATAAGATAATTCATTTTCGCTACTTGTTCGTCAGTGTCTGTCGAGTGAATGATTCTATCAACATCAAATTCCAGTATAGAGGTCATATCGACCTCTACTCTTCGTATGGTTTTAGTCCATTCTACGGACTCTTCCCCATACTTTTCAACGATCACAATGTTAGTATCGTGACCATCTATTGTATAGATGGTTTCCAGAACGTTTTTCCTTGGCATTACGCCATAATCTCCTAAAATCATTCTCCTATCTTCTCCTTTTCTTTGATTTTTCTTTAATCATCGTAATATAATTCTGCAGCCTCCTCGTCATACTCTTCAAGGAGTTTCTTTATTTGTTCAGGGTCCCTTAGGTCATCTGAGGTCATGTCATAATCCTCAAACATCGTACCATACTCGATACAGGCGATGGGTATTTCAGCAAGACCGGCTTTAATAGCGGCTGCAATCCGGTGACTTCCGGTTAAAGCCCTGTACTCATTCCCACAGTCGATTACTACGAGTGGTCTACCACACCACCCGGTCTCTTCCATGCTCTGAATGAGATTGTTAAGTTTTTCTTCATCCCTTACTTCATGTAGGGGAACTATTTGTTTAATTTTTGCGATTGTTGTATACATTTCTTGTTCTCTCCTTTTTTTCTTTTACTTCATTCTTCTTTGTCTATGTATTAATATGTCCCACATGTATATAAAGCTTTCCCACAAAATAGAGTAAATCTTAGTTTAAGGTTTAACACAGTTTACATTTTTTGTAGAATTAGAAGAGTACCAGGGGGATAACTCGATTTATTGTGGGAAAAGTTTATATACTTGTGGGACATAGTAAGTATTGTAGAAGAAAAACGGTACAAAAGAAAATCAAAGAAAAGAAAAGGAGAGTAAAAGAAATGATGATTAATGGAAGGAATGTAAACCTGTTTGATTCGATATATGACTATGTGGAAGATGCTGACTTTGGACATTACGAAATCCAAGACGGAAAAACAAGAACCGCTCCATTTATCGAAGCGGTGAAGCCATATGAAGACTCAGACTTCAAAGTCTGGGTTGATGATGACATTGTGTATGAAGGAAACACATATATCAAAGTTAACTTCGGCGAGGATGACTCGGAAGAAGAATCATACTTGCTAGAAAGTGCCCTTGACGAAGAAGTATATCTGATATACTTCGAAGTTGAAGGAGGTGAAGCCCGCTATAGGGCACATCCCAGATGCTACAGGACAGAGGAGTTAGCACTCCTCTCGGGAAACATCGATTAAATATGAGAGATATAATACTCTCATAAATATTTTTATAGGCAGTGGTAAAATGACTCTTGATGACGAGAGTTATAAAGACCCTCTAATTAGAGAGTTTTTAATAAAATTTATAGCATTAATCCTATTATATGTAACTCTTAAAGGAATTTATATATGGAATTGGATATGACAGTTAAAAAAGCAAAATGCGTATCCCACTCATGTGGGTATGAAATGCTTCTGACAGCTACAGAAAATGTATTTTATGATACCCTCGATGAGGGGGACATCGTTTTTGAGATTGAAAGAAAAACGGGATATACCAGAGGGTATCTGTTATGTCCTCTCTGCCGCCATCAGTGTGCAGAGATTGACTGAACCATTCTATTCAGCTTTTTTATTTTTTTATTTTTACCTTTTTATGAATATTTTTACATTCATTCCTTTTTTATATTTTACACAGATGTCACCATTACTGAAAACATTGAGCAGGTCGCCTGCGTTTTTTCCTCTTGTTTGAAAAACTTCTTCCCAGCGATTTAATCCGGTTTTCGGTAATAATATTAAGTTACATTTTTTTAGTATCCTGTCCGACTCGGAGATGAAAACCCAGATAGCCGAATCTTGATACTGAACCGGCAGGTGAACTCTTCCTTTGTCACCAATTTTCATTACCGGTAGAGAGTCATCCCATTCATCAAGATCAATTGCGTGGTACATTCCACTGCCGACTTGTTCCTTTTTTCGTTCTGTATGAGCATCCATCTGAAAAATATAAGCAGGGGAGGGATATAAAAAACTGTTCATACAAATCCTCAGAAATTCGTTTTGTTGTTTTGTATAATCGTAATCTTATTTTATTACTTAGTAATTGTTCATCCCGATCATTCTTTCCTGTGTAATAATATAATATACGAAGGTCTACGTAGTAGACCTGAGTGCCGTTTGAAACGGGGGTTTATTCTGCCCCCATTTCTTCCGAAACCACTTCAGATTCAGTGAAATCCTGAATTTCTGGTTCTTCCGTGCTTGGTTCATTTTCTTCCGCAAAATTCCGCAGGAAATCAACTACGGCTTCCCCTCTTTGCAGGGTATAATCTGCCCCAACGGCTTTTGCGATGAAGGGGTAGTCAGTCGAACTGCATACGAACCTAATTTCCAGCCCGTTTCTGATAGCGGTTGCCTTCTTCGCCACAAGCTCTTCGGTAGTATGAGAGCCCTTGATTTCATACTCCAGACCGACCAGTTTCCCGTTTTTCCGAGCCTTCAAATCCACATCCTGATTGTGGTTTATAGTAATTTCATCGTATCCTAGCCCCTGCGCCAGAGCTGCTAACTGAACCACAGAGGAGTAATGATCTAGTTTCATGTCGCCCAGATGCGGTAATTTTACTAAACCATTTACGACCGTGCCTCTAGGCATAAAAGCACCGACCGTGCCTCTTTTTTCGACTCTGGCAACCTGATGCTTTTCATAGCCCTGTTGCAGTAATAAGGATGCGTCGCCGTCAACCCAGTCTGAAAATATAATTTTCTGTTCGGTTATCAGGTGTTTGAACTGGGGGTCAAAAGTCAAACCACTATCAGGAACTGGTTTTTTATCTGCTGTGTACCCAATTCCCTTAATCGTGTTGTACTCCCACTCAGTCGCTTCAAAGAAAATGGGTACTCTGTTATTATCATCATCTCCGAAAATAAGTAGTCCCTGCCCCACGTCACAGTTTGATAGTACATCACTTTCGTTATCGGTAAGTTCATAGTAATTCCGGACATCCGGCAGAGCTTTTTTGATGTTGTGCCCCATAAGGATATTGATATATGTATTTGTCCTGAAATCTTCCCCGACGCCGTTTTTCGTGAAATCTGAGGGTTGATGGGTCGCAATCCACTGGAAGAACTTGTGGCTTCTGCCCTGTGTAAGCCTCTGAAGAAGGACTTCCCTAAGTGGTTTGTCTCGGAGATATACGCCGCCTTCATCTATTGCCAGATACGTCTCCCGCTCGTTGTGTGTGCTGAACCTCGAAGATATAGCCCCGTTCACGATGACGGACATAAATGTTTTAATCTCATCAGGGACGCCTGCCATATCAATAATTATGAAATTTTTGTTAAGGTCTAGCCCTTTTGTCTGGTGGCAGTACCTGCTGAAAAGCCCTGTAGCGCTGAACTGATACGTCTTATTGTAGAGCGCCTCGGCAGTCCTCTGCTTGCTTCCCAGATCTGGATTATCTTTGTCAATTTCCCATTTCAGTCTCAACGCTGGGTATACAGGCATAGGATTTTTGAATGAGTCTGGGTCATCTCTATAGATTTTCGCCTGTTCATATACCCAATCCAGTGACTCATCAAGATAGCTAGCCATGTTCGATGTGAATTCAGAGCCTAGCCAGACCCTGTGAGCATGTATTAGAGTACCTTTTTTCAGGTCATATATAGTCTGAAAAATCTGTTTCCGGAGCGGTTTCAGTTCTTCCCTGTTGAGTCCCATGCTCTCTTCGTCTATGAGGATGTCGAGTGGGTTGAAATACTCCCTGCCGTTGACGCCTATGTCTGCAATGCACCCGTCATCCCCAAATGCAGCGGCTACTGACCTGTAATTTGTTCCTTCGTCTGCTTTGGGGGTAGTATATATTATGCGTGCGTTCCGGAACGTCTTCAGCCTCATAAGGAGAAGCATGTATGCAAAGGTTTTTCCAGAGCCTGTTGCACCACTCATAGCAAGTGTTTTCGCCGCCAGTCTGTCAAGATCGAAAAACACTTCATTATTCGTGAGCATGTCTTTCCCGAAATACATTCCCTGATCGTCGGTTCTGGAATTCAGGTTCGTTGCAGAGGACAGGATTGCTGCCCCATTCGACCGAACTTCTACCCAGGATCTGGGGTGTGCATCAGGTCCGGGTAGTGCAGTCTGCCACATCTCGAACTGAAGCCTGTCAGGTATTGTCACTTCTATATTCTCTCTCCGAATTATGTTGATAAGTTTGCTTTCGGCTTCAAAAACCAGATCCGCCCGCCCTCTCAACGTAACAATGAAACTTGCATGGAATGCTTTCTGAGATTTATGGTATATCTCAGAATAATTTTGTACAATGTCGTTGTTTTTCATCATGAGTTCGAGCCTATCCTTATCGGTTCTCTCGAACATGTTTTGCTGTTGCCTGACCTGAGCATCGAAATGAGCATTTTCAAGAGCTTCCTTTGTTCGGTGTCCGGGTAGCTGAATTAACCCTGTCGAAATCGTTACCCGAACACCGGAAAATGCAAGGTTCTGAATCTGCTCCATTGTTTTCGAACTGAAATCCCTCGGATACCCTTCAGAACCCGTATCGGTAGGAAGCCCGCAGACTATAGTCCTGACAACGTCTCTATGGTTAATTACAAGGTTTGTATCGAAAATATCTATTCTGGACGGTAGGATAGCTCTTGTATAGGATCTCTGCCACGCCTGCGAATCTGCATAGTATCCTGCATCTCTCCACCGCCTTTTCAGACCATGCCTAAAATCCTTAATTTTTTGAATCGCTTTCATACCCCAGTTTCACCTATCATTATTTGATATGCATAAATTACGGATTGTCTGTCCCTGAGTACAACCGGATTGAGAGAAGCCATTCTCATGCTCGTAAGAAGCCCAGGGACTATTGCGCCGTATTGAATTCTTGCAGACTCTACGGTTTTGTGCCTGCCAAGAGAAATGAAAGAATAGTAACGCCATTTTATCGTTGGCTCTTCGTCCTGAGCAATTTTCAGGTATATATCTGCCAGATGGGCGTCACTGGTTTTCCCCTTAGAGGTCTGCATCTGTGAAAGCAGATACTCAAGAACGTCCCGTTTCGGTTCAAGTACTGAACAGGATATATTTTCATACAATGTGTTTACCGGGAGCCCGTTAACAACTTTTTCAAGTGCCCGTTCGTGGAACTCCCTGAACTCATCTGACAGCCTCGGCGGGAAAGTCTCAATCAGTACCCCAAACTCATTATACTTCTTGTTTTCAAGCTTGAGAAAAATTTTCAGCTTCTGTGAGAATGGTATATACTGGGCGAACTCTATGATAATCCCTCTCGGTATCCTTGTATCTCCTTCTCCGCTTGTACTGTCGTGCATCCCTACAATGGAAAGAGCTTTCAGAAGTTCTTCAGGCTCAGATACCATCTTATTAATAACATGCTTTCCTCGAAGCTCATTAATGAAAAATCTCAGCCGGTCTTCCTGATAATCAACGAGGTCATCTGTTCTGAAAAGTTTGAACCAGTACCCGACAACAACAATGAATAGTAATACGTATAGAGCAATATTCATGTATGCGTCCGTTATCTGTTTTTCAGTATAGACCTGTTGAGTCACAGTCAGTAAGATTAATATATTATTCGCCAACTGTCTAAACAAATACATACAAATTCCGAACACTATAAACAATATCCAAGTGTGATGGTTAGTAATATCTAAGAATCTGTCCTGTTTAATTCGGGTAATTGTTACGGGCGGTCTTGCCTGCGAATATGGAGTCTCGTTTATCATTTTTTCACATCCTTACAGGTATTTTTATATAATTACAGCTTTAGCTGCCGTTTTAACGCATCAAAATTCCCAAACATGCAATACCAGCATGTGAGAAATGACATAACCGTAATTCCGAGATAGCCCCCTATCTGAGCCAGCCCAGATATCGAATTAATCGCGATGATTGATACTGAAATTACGAAAAGAACCGCTGGTTGCATTACTAACAACCGAGCCATTTTTTCGAGGGTGTTAGCCGCAAACCTTCTGGTAGCCTTCGGGACATATAGAGCAATTATAATCCCACAAGCAACTGCGAAAATGTAGGAAACGCAGTATCGGATCAGGAAAAATACCGAAACGAGTATGTCACTTAACCTGATTACTAAAACTGTGATAATGTCGTCAGGGTTTGCCGCCATAACCGGAATCGTCGGAGCCATAATGTAGAGGTTGAGAACGTGAATAAGATCCAGCGCAAATTTAAAAAAAACATTCCCCATTACCGCTAACGTGCAAAGTGCCAGCCCGCCAACGAATTTTCGTTTCGGGATAAAATATCTGGTGCTTGAAGTAATGTCAAGCCTGTCAATGTTTCTAGCTATAGATTCCCCCAGAATGAATAGTACTGCGAAATATAATACGAGGTTGGTATAACCCCCATACAGTTTCAGGACATTAGGGTCACTATAAGGGTCTGGTTCCAACGTGGTGAACTTGTACATATCGCTAATACCTTCAGCATCTTCCCCACTCTCTGAGACTGCAAGGCTATCATTCCAGAGACTTCCATCTAGTCCGGTTGCCAGATCGGTTAGAAACAGCTTGTTCCCTGCCGCAACCTCATTCCTGATGTAATCAGAATCGGAGACGTTTTCGTATCCGTAAGAGTTCCCAGAATCTTCAGAATTCTCAGAGCTTTCCTTTCCGTTATTGCCTTCTTCGTCGTCCTCTTCTTCCTCATCTGAACTATCTTTTTTCAGTATGCCTGCCTCTTCATACTCCTTCGTTTTCGACTTTGCCTCTTCAAGGCTTACGGTTTTGCTTATTGATTTCCCCCTAACAACTTCTTCGCCAGCGGAATTCTTGATAACTAATTTTTTGCTATTCTCCGCTCCGTAAGCAGGAGACATAATCGCAATAAGGAGCAGGAGCAGGACTATTACAGGCTTAAATTGCATTAAATACCCTCCTAATATTCCGTGCTATAGTAATTCCCGAAACCGTGATTACAGGAATAAAGGTAAACAGATCAGGGTTTACCCCTGCCAGTCCGATTTTTGCTTCCCTAACTTCAATGTCCTCGGCAGGAAGCGTTTCAAATCCATTTTCAGAATAGACTGTAATCTTCAGTTTTTCGACATCGAAAACCCCAGGTATATACCAGCTATCGCCAAATTTCTTGTACTCACCTATCCACATGTCTTTTTCTATGAAGTGCCTAGCAGACTTTCCGTTATAGGACAGCCGGACTACTTTTACGGCGTCCTCACAGTCTACCGAGACCAGAGCATACGGCTCATCCGTGTAATTGTGGTATACAACGTCAGCCGTAGCGTCAAAATCGTATTCATGCTTCAGGTACTGGAAAATATAGTTCCAGTGGATAGCGGATTTAATTTCTGAAAATACTTCCTCTGATTCTTCGATAGTTGGCGGGTTCGATGCGCTGTATCCATCCTTTTCAATCTCAGGCATATCCACGAACTCATTATCATGAATCCACAGGTTCGTTGTTGGTTTTTTCCCAGCCGCATCTATCCATATCGAGTTTCTGTGCCTGCCAGAAAACGTATTATTAGCAATCTCAATATTTTCAGTATGAATGGGCTTTGGTGATCCATACCCATATGAATACCCCTGATCCCCGACTTGAATCAGGTTGTGACCTCCCTGATAAGCCCCATTCGATTTAGTACCAAAATACCCATGAAGCAGGTTAAATAACACTTTTATATTTTTGCAGTTTTCAATCCTGACATCGTCACTGGTAATACCTGCAATATCATTTTCCTGAACCAGCCCGTCAATTACACAGGAGAAATATATTGAGGAGTGCTGGCAGTTAGAAATCATGTTACCTTCCACGATTACGTTTTTGGAGTATTGGATATATACTGCATCCGAAAATGCGTTCGCAAACTTGCAGTTTCTGATACTGATATTCTCAGAATATCTACTTGAATACCCCTTAATCCGAATAAGTTTCTCACAGTCGTGTTTATGCCCGGGAGAATTCGCATATTTTGCTGGCAGGTTGTGACAGTTCCCATCGATAGTCAGGTTTTCAATTACGACGTTTTCAACCGGTGCTGTATTATGAATTATTTCATTCCCGGGTGTAAACCACTGCCTAGAATCCTCAGATACAAGTATTGTAGCCCCTTCTCCTATCAAGTGTGTATTAGAATAGATAATTATGGGGCTATCAATTTCATAGACGCCTGCATTCAAAACTACAGTAGTTTTTTCAGTACCGCCGTCTGCTGTTTTTAGAGCGTCGTTAATTCCTTTTTCATCGGTTGGGTCTAAATATATAGTCTGCCCTTCACATATATTGACACATACAATAAAAAATAATAAAAAAAGAGCAGACCAGTTCATGGTTATAACACCAGCCGGTACTTGTCGTATTTCTGGTCATATATCAGCATCCTACGCTGTTTCATGACCTCTACGACATACTTCAATGTTTCAGGGTCAGTGTTTTTATATTTCTGAAACAACTGTTCTCTTTTTATAGCGCAGTGGTTTTTTTCCACTGTGCTGGACACGCTTAGAATCATGTCATTGAGCTGTACTTCATCCATTTTTTAGCCTCATTTTTCACTGTGGGATGAACGTTTTTACGAATGGTGCAAGGATAAAAAACACAAACATGAGCCCTGCCATTACATATATCCCATCTTCAATGATCCCTTTCATGTTATACCGACATACCGAAGCCTCTTCTGACTTCTGGTTACCTCTTGCCCAAGATCCTCTAATTGAAAGGACGATTAGTGCAAGCACCATCATGAATATCGTGATATGGATAGAATAATCCATGATGAATTGACCCAGCGACGAAAAGATGCCGAGCCCCTTCGTCACATCAGTAGTCGTTGCAGGTCCGGTCAGATTCCCTATCTGTGGGATTTCCCCGGCTTCGGCGGCGTAGGCATTCTGTGTTAAAAAAATTAAATTGCCTGCCGTAAGAATAATTTTTTCATACAGTCTTTTCATGTTCATCTTTTCCCCTTGTTTGAGTTCGTCCCTATTCGTTTCTGCATTTCCTCTTTCCAAGAGTCTTCCATAAGCTTGTCACCAATTTTTCTTCGCATTTGATTCTCGATATGTTTCATTTTTTTCACCTGTCAATAACTTCAAAAAAACTGACATAATGTAAAATGCAGACCTGATATATAAATTTAGTGTTGTATATAAAGAACACTAAAAACGTATGAGATAATCGAAAAATTAACCTGAAAACTCGATTATCGAGAAATTAACCTAAAAAATTGACTATCGAGAAATTAACCTGAAAAATCGACTATCGAGAAATTAACCTAAAAAATCGACTATCGAGAAATTAACCTGAAAACTCGATTATCGAAAAAGTTAAATCTTTTTAGTGATATTTATAACCAACACTAAAAACGATTAATAAAAATGTGATATAAAAATTAAGAGAGTGAAAAGAATGTTTAGTATTCTCAGCATATTCCTGAATTTTTGACGGATTTGGTTTGAATCTTGGGTATAAATCCGGTCTATACACAATAGAAGTAGTGTCGATGAGAGTACCCATCACTCATCACCCGAACCGTTTTTCAGATGTCTACAAATTACTTCGTCAAAAGTTTCATGATCATACAATTTTCTTGCAGTCAATTCGTCTTTCGTAGACTTCCGTATGCGGATAGATTCTGTACAGTTTTCACTCATGTTTTGCCTTCTTAAATAGTGGTGGTTCTAATTGGTACTACTAAATATATATTTAAAAGTATTTAATTTTTACTATTATTATTATATTATAATTTGTTTCGACAATATAACAAGTTATAAGTACGTGTAATTACATGTAACCACTATGAAAACAATGGCAATTTCTGAAGAAATTCAGGAGCGACTAAAGCAGAGAAAGAGGCATGAGAGACAGTCTTATTATGAGGTTATTGGAGAATTGTTAGATAAGATTGAGGAGTATGAGAAAAATGACTGAACTCTCAGAAGAAGAACTCTCTTTCTGTCAAACATTGAGGTATAGCGAGAAAATTGATAGATTGGAGAAAAGAAAGGAGAATGAATAAAATGAACACTGAAGAAGTAACTGCCAAATGGGAATCTTTTAAGCGCACTCAAAAAATGCTAAATGACGAGATTTATAGAATCCACGATATGCAAAACGATTTGAAATTTGAAATGATTAATTTTCAGAAGGAAATTATGAAAGATGGATTTATTTTTACTTATCATGGTTGGGATAAGAAGTGAATAAAGACATCCTGAGAAAACTAGGCTTTTCTAAAGAAGTCGATGCCGTAGAAAATGGTATCTGTCCTCTATGTAAGAAGGAAGTAGACGTTTCTCTGTTGAGAGATAGTGCATCAAAAGCGGAGTATAGAATATCAGGAATATGTATGAATTGTCAGGATAGGATTTTTTGAGTGTGAAATATGACTGAGACCACGATCTACAATGTAATCCCGAAGGATAATATCTTTGCAGACAGTGAGTATGTGCAAGGACTTAGAGAAGAACTTGAAGAGAAATACACGATTTTGAAGGTTATAGAGATTACTCCGGCTCTCGATGACGAAGGCGTTAAAAAATTTATAATCGAATTGAAAGCATACGATCATGAAAAGATGTTGAAAGATCTTTTTGAGTTTTCGTATGGGATTCCATATGAAGAGAAGAATAGATATGAAGCGGAGAGACTTTTGGAGAATGGGAAGGAATCTAGAGAAAGAATGTTTTGACTGTCATTATAAGTTTAGATTGATACCTGAAGAATAACTTTTTTGAGAAAACCACCACGGAGGAAAACCATGACCACCACTATAAAGGATTCTACTTTAGGTCACTGGATAAGTAGATCATAAAGAAAAAAAGAGGATAGGTATTATGGCAAAATCCCCTATACTGGCATTCGCATTGTCGGCTCTCCTTCCCGGACTGGGGCAAATCTATGTCATGGGATCGAAAGGCATCCCCCGTGCGCTGGTATTTATCTCATGTCTAGGATTTGCGGCTATCGGTTTTATTTTTTTAATCGGGTTCGCAATATTCCCCATCGTCTGGCTCTGGTGTGCTGTGGATGCGATGGGAATGGCAAAACTGGCTAACGACGGAGAACTGAAAGATACTCTGTTCGGGGTATAATAATAGAATAACAACCTTTTAAGATAAAAGGTTGCTATTTTTTTGAATCTTTTTTTCAAGTATATAAATAAACCTCTCAATAAATTCATATTCAAATTTTTATAATAACAAAATAGCAACCTTTTAATATTATGTTGCTATACCATTACTAATCTAATTTTACGAATAAGTTAGACGGAGGAAAGATAACAAAGGTGTCACGATGGAGAACGGTTTAATGACAAATGACGGGACGAAAGTCTTGACTGTTGAAGAATTTGACAGGTTCAAGTCTGTAATCCCTGAAAAGAAAAACGGGCAGACATACCGCCCTGTATTTGAACTGAATGTGATAACAGGGTTGAGGTATATCGAGTTGCAGAGGCTCTATGACCATCCTGAATGGTATTATCCACTAAGAAACCAGATTATACTGCCGGCGGAAGCCCAGAAAAAGGTGAAACAGAAACTGCCGAAGCGGACTATAGACAAGTTACCGTCCACATTCCCATATCTGTTTCAAGCGTTTCTTGAAGCTCCTAGACCACCGAACAGGACCGTCTGGCATCGGAACTTAAGGAGATGGTCAGAAAAAGCAGGGATCAACCCCAGTGTTGGAGTGAAAACACCCCGAAAGACCATCGAGAGCTGGATGCTAAAAGCTGGAATCCCAGAAATTGAAATCTACTCTCGGCAGGGGCATGACCCGATAACGAGCCTTACTCATTATCAGGCTCTCTCGTTCACTGATTATGAGTTAAGGGATATTAAAAAACGGCTTACCGAATGGGGAATACTCGAACGATAAGAAAAATAGAAAACTGGAGCTGCAAAAAATGAAAGAATATAAGAAAAATCCTCATTATAATAACTGGTGGAATAAATATCAAGAGAACCGCCGAACGGTTACGCTAATACTGAAATGTCCTTATTGCGACGGGTATACAAGTTTTTCACATTCGTATGAACCTGTCTGTGCAGGATCAAAAATATTATTAGAATGTGAAGAATGTGGAAAAACGTTTCACGCTATTGCAGAGGTTAGAACTGAAAAATTGAACCTGACAACGGCATAAAATATCAGGAGAGATATAAAATGGGTCAGGAATATATCACATTTAAAGTAAAACCGTGTAATGATTATAAAAATCATTCGCTAAAAGTAAAAAAGTGGTTGGCGGAAACTAAAGGAATTGAGAGACGTTATTATGACGTTATAAATATTTTAAATGAAACTGAGAAAGCGTATAAAATCGCATTTGAGGATGTTGGAATAGTTTCGGAAGAGTACTGGATTCCGAAGAGCCAGTGTAAAATATCTGAGGTGCGGGACTCGGATCTCGATATGTTTTTTGAGTCTGTACCTGAGAAAAAGGACGAGAAGCCAGTAACTGCGAAAAGAATCGAAGTAAAATATGTCACGACTACAGGGAACCATTCTTTAGGGAAACCGACCATTGAAGAAGCCCGAAACCTAGCCAAATACATTCAAGGACTAGCAGGCTTTGAACTTGTAGGAATTTTTGCTGATGGCAAGCCCGTTGAGGGTTATAAATAGACATCAAATATTCAGGTCTGGATATTTTTCTTTTTTTATATTTTTTAAAAAAAATCTATTCTAACAGAGCCGACCCCCTGAGATTCTAAGAAAAGGAGCTGGAGCGGGGTGAATCTCAGGGGAGTCAGGGATTTTTGCGCCGTTATGAGGTGTTTCGTTTTTTATCTAGACCCAGGTTTGTTTGAGAGGACTCCAAGGGGTTTGTTGGGGTTTTTGTAGGGTTTTAGGGTTTGTCCTGCAACGGGTGAAAGATCCGTCAAAGGTGCACGCTGGAACAGTTTTTTAAGACTGCTGCCATAATAAAATTAGTAATTAGAGTTTATATATTTTCTTAGAGAAGTGGGATCAGGATAACACTGTTAAAATAATATATCACGTGGATACAGTATCAAGCCCTACGCCAAGCTTCAACAACCTTTTTTCAATGTCTTCCTGAAGGATGAACTTATCAATAGAGTAGTTCTGTTTGAATTTTTCAATTTCTGATAGCCCATCCTCGACGATTTTGGGATCTAATCTTATGTCCTGCTCCTGAAGTTCTGAAAAATCACGGTTCTCGAATACCCGGCTTTCGTCTATTTGCTGGGTAACAGGTATTGGGAGCATTGAAGATCTGCAATGAAAATGAAGCGGGGGACGGTATCTATCAGAGTTCTTTGAATCTGTATAAAAAATTGTTCCATGTAACATCTGGCATTGAATAGTAGTTCTGTCATCCAGCTTAGCATAGAATTCCCATGCAGTAATTTTATGCTGTCTATACCTGTGCAATGTAGTATTATTTGCCACATCAGATGAAAAAGTGCGGGTGAACCTTACTGCTCTATACTTTTCTCCGTTCCATAGTTCTGTAATTCTTTCAGCCAGTTCTGTTGGGTGTAACTGATAAATACCTTCTTCCTTCAGAACTTCTATAATAGATTGAACTATTAACCCAGATAGTTCCGTTGACTGCATTACAAGCTCTTCAGTGAGAGGAAATACCTCTATAGATGCAAATGCCTTAATCGGCTTGAAATCTCTTCGTATAGAGCCTGAGAATGAGCCTAGTGTTTTATCGGCATCCTCAACGGCGAGAAGTACAAGATCATCGAGAATATTTTCAAGCTGTAGCCGGAAAGTTTCGCTCCTGAACTGAGCCTGCACCTTAGAAGGGATAGCATTAGCTGGGATTCCGAGTAAGCCTTTTTTTATTGTTCTTTCAAAAAGAGAGAGAAAACGAGACTCGATTTTGCGAATCTCAGGAGAATATAACAGGTCTGACATGCTGTTTAATAATTATAACTGTTTTTTAATTTAGATCGAGTAAAAGATCGCCTGTCCGAATTCAACTTCATAAATCATTAAAATGTCACTGCCCTGACGTTTTTCTGTTTGCAGGTCGATATTATACCACTTCTTCCTCTACTATTCCTGCTGCCTTGAGCGCAGCGAGAGCAATTTCTCTTTTAGTTTTCATGTCTTCTTTTTCTTTCGCTTTTGCTTTTGCCTCTGTTACGGCTTCGTCTTTGGCGGCTTTCAGTGTTGCTTTGTTGTAATTTGTGACTGTCTTAACTATCGAAATCACTTCACCTTTCGACTCGAAATTGAAGATAATTTTTCCGTCTAGAGTTGCATCTGGTTTCAAGAGTTTCATTTTATCACATCGTCAATTTTGTTGCTTTTGCGAAACTCATTATTTCAGTGGCATTCGCCTGTACGTAGGCTTCTACGTCTTCTCTGGTTGAGATTGTGAGTGTCTGTTCTCTGCTTGAATATGTGGCTGGCAGAGACCATTTTATCACGGTTTCCTCGTACTGATAGACAAGAGATTCCTCACGCATCACTCCTTCTATATTCCAGTGACATAGAAGACGAGCCTGACCATTCTTGATTGTATCAATTTCGATTTCGGCCGGGTAGATTGTAGATTCTGGCATTACGTACCTCCGAGTATTTTGTTAGTGGATTATTGCAACATAGTTATCCTCTTTGAATTTGCTTTTTGTAATTTTGTAACCAGTTACTACTATTTGTTTTCCCACAATATCCTGCAGGCTGATTTTATCTCCTGCAAGGCGAATATCATCTTTTGCGACCTCGCTAAATTTTTTCATAACTTCACCTCATGGCAGGAACTCAAGGCGGGCGCCGATAACCCGATGGGAAGTCGAATGAGCGTAACACGCATTCCGGTAGCTGACGCCCGCAGTCAGGCTGCTATACCAATAGCCGCTGAAGAGCACGGCAGAAGGGTTGTTGCGAGGGTAGTAGAACTGGTCACATAGATACGTTGAGCTAGATCCTGAATTTGCGGACGGTATAAAAGCGAGTGCTCCTAATTCATCAGACTGTATTCCGTTGATGTACCCATCGGCTGTTATAGGTACGGTTCCAGAGCCAGTTTCGTATGATCCTGCACCCAAAGTTGCAGCCGGTGTACCAGTGCCATCTCTTTTTAAGATTCTATATGAGCCATCTAGGAGGTACATATTCAGACCAGCTATGAACTCCCAGCAATTGCCCCATAGGTTCTCGATTCCGCGCCAACATACTGGAGTCTGACCGTTTGTGCCCGAACCCACGCCAGTGCCATTAGTGCCAATACGAGAATCTATAGAATCTGCGCCAGTGTTCTTACCAGCAAAACCAGTTCCGCTTGCTAGATCTACTATTCCTTTTCCAAGTGCAGTCTGGATATCGAATGTTCCGTACTCGATATACATCAGTAGTTGCAGATAAGCATAAGTCCAGACATTACAAATCCCAAAACCTGTTCCCTTCGCAGTTGCGTATCCTTCTGCTTGATCTAAGGTGAGACTGATCGCTGTGAGTGCTCCTCCAAAAGTAGCACAATTAGTACCTGATACTGACCCATTCACGTCTTCAGCCGCAAAAGTTCCGGATGGGAGCTTCAGATAGACTACTCCAGCAGCATCCCCACCTGCCCATGAACCCCCTGTGAGATGATAATCAACAACTTTTGCGGTTGCTGCGCTCGTTGCCCCCGTCAACGTTTCATCTGGAGTGAAAGCGGTACTTCCGGACGTGAAAGTGCGTGAGTACATCCCCCCTGTTCCGGTCCAGGGCTGAGCACCAGATACACTTTTCATCTTCAGGGTTCCTAGATCATCCATCAGCCCGGATTCGTATGCTCCTATATATATTTTAGAGCGTGTTTTCCCGCCGCGTTGCACTGCTGCTGGATGGATAGTGAATCCAGGGTAATTTGAATTAAGAGGAGCTAACCACCAACGCCGTTTGGTTCCGGAAACTTCGTATTTATATTTCGCGGTGGGGATTTCTACGAAAACATCTCCAGCAGATCCATTGAGTGCAAGTCCATCACCTCTAGGAGATGTCCCATAGGAAATAGCCCCTGTCGTCCTGTTTCGCACGCATCTCCTCATCCTCCCCCAAATTACATGGTTATCAAAAAATGAAGCTGCTGGGGTAATTACATTCCCGTTAATATCAATCCTTGTCAGCGTAGGAGAACTTGATGAGGTATCCCATTCAATCCCCACTGGCATCCCTTCCATATAGCTGGCAACCGGATAGAGGGAGTTGTATGCAGTGACCCCGTCACCGATTTTTAGAACGCCTGTATCTGTTT
>Ga0208695_1000322_pt1 | contig 57132 bp, 43 predicted proteins | sample AD_UKC111_MetaG_FD_184449 | JGI IMG/M metagenome (GOLD analysis project Ga0208695, IMG submission 184449) | Active sludge microbial communities of municipal wastewater-treating anaerobic digesters from Hong Kong - AD_UKC111_MetaG (SPAdes)... | ecosystem: Engineered > Bioreactor > Anaerobic >... | reverse complement strand
CGACAGGCCGGGCTGAAACTGGATGCGGTTCATCGCCATGGCATCGCTCCTCAAGGGTATCAAACCATAACTGTACATGTATACAGCAACCAATCCAACCCCTCCTGAGCCAGCTTGCTAATCAGGAGTCGACAAACTTTGCTTTCCGACGTTAGCCCTTATCCAGTGGTCGTTTCAGAAAAAAGCTGATCGCTGCCCGACAGCTTTGTCCAGTCAGCAAACCGGACTGCGAAGCGACGCCATTGACGGCACTCACGATGCCGGTTTCAAGCGTGCTGGCGGCCTCGCCGATGTGTGCAGTGTTGTGGCTGACGACAATGGCAGCGACGCCAGCTGCGTCAAGCACCTGCAAACCACGAATCCCTGCGTCGTCGAGCCCCATTCCGGCGTCGTTGAAGATCGCCAGCGCTGGCGCGTGAGCGAGGGCAAGATGCGCCGCGCTGATACCGCCATGCGAGCCGCTGACAACAATCTGCCCCCCCATCTCCGCCGTGATCGCGCTGATGCTGTCGATCAGGAAGGTTTTCACGACGCGGAGGCAGGTGCGTCGGCGATTTGTTTTTCGTAGAACATCAGCGTAGAGAGCGGCTGGAAGCCCAGCCGCGCCAGAATGGGCTGGCTCTGGGGGCTGGCCTCTACAGCCAGAAAGCGGGCACCGCGCGCCCTCGCGGCCTGCGCCCGCACCGTGAGCATGAGCGTGTAGGCATGCTGTTGCCGCCATGCGGTTTTGGTGCCACCGCCGCAAAGCAGTGCGAACGGATCGCCTGGGTGGTGAAACATGTAGCCGCTGGTCACACCTTCACCGTCCGGTGCGAAGCCTGCGAAAAACAATACGCCGGGATCGCCCTGCTCAATACGGCTCTTGTAGTCATTGACATAGCGCGCGTTCGGCGCACCCGGCCAAATATCATCCCAAATGGCCTGATAGGCGTCGAGGTCAGGTACCGTCGTCAGTTGCCGCGCTGTGAGCGGGCCGGGTGCCCGAGCGGGCAGCGCCGCGATAACCGTATCTACGGCGGCCGCCATCAGCGTGCTCGGATCGTTTTCCTCAAAGCCGCGCGCGAGCAGGGCCGTGCGCAGGGCGTCGTGCGCGCGGTCGTGCCCGTAGAGCTTCCACATGAGTACCCCAGCGTGCCCATGCACCGCTGCCATTTCGGCGTCAACATGCAGTGCGGCGTCGCTGTCGTCAAAGTCATGCCACATGACGAAGCGCTGGCTGCCGCTCGATGTGGTGTAGCGCGAGAGATGCGGTAGCCGCTCGGGTGCCATACCGGCTGGATGCGCACTGCGGCGCATCGTGTCGTCGTAGAGCGCGAGAAGGGCGGCAGGATTCATGGGGGTCATTTCGTGCCCTCGCCCTGGAGGGGAGAGGAGATAAAGCGCTACATCACGCTATACACCGGCCCGCCGCCGCCTTCCGGCGTGACCCAGTGAATGTTCTGCAGCGGGTCCTTGATGTCGCAGGTCTTGCAGTGAACGCAGTTCTGCGCGTTGATCTGGAGTTTCTTCGCGCCATCGTCGCCTTCAATGAACTCGTAAACACCGGCCGGGCAATAGCGGCTTTCCGGCCCGGCGTAACGGGCCAGGTTGTGCTTGACCGGGATCGAGGCGTCGCGCAGTTGCAGATGCACTGGCTGGTCTTCCTCGTGGTTGGTGTTGGACAGGAACACTGACGAAAGCTTGTCGAAGCTGATCACGCCGTCGGGCTTCGGATAGTCGATCTTGGGCATCTGGTCAGCCGACTTCAGATACTCGTTGTCCGGTTTGCCGTGGCGTAGCGTCCAGCCGACCAGCTTGCCGAGCCCGAGATCGTTCATCCACATATGGATGCCACCGTGCAGCGTGCCCAGCGTCATGCCCCACTTGAGGCCGGGCTTGACGTTGCGCACCTTGTAGAGATCGTTGAAAACCCAGCTCTTCTTCCAGCCGTCGTTGTAGGCATGCAACTCGTCGTGCTGGCGCTCTGCCTTGAGCGCGTCAAACGCAGACTCGGCGGCGAGCATGCCGGTTTTCATTGCGTTGTGGGTGCCCTTGATGCGCGGCAGATTGACGAAGCCGGCGCTGCAGCCGATCAGCGCGCCGCCGGGGAACGACAGTTTCGGCACGCTCTGCAGTCCGCCTTCGTTGATCGCACGGGCGCCATAAGCCAATCGCTTGCCGCCTTCAAACAGCGGCTTGATGTGCGGGTGGGTCTTGAAGCGCTGGAACTCGTCGAACGGCGACAGCCACGGGTTCTCGTAGTTCAGATGGATCACAAAGCCCACCGCCACCAGCGCGTCGTTGTTCTCGTTGGTCAGGTGATAGAGGAACGAGCCGCCGCCGGTTTTCGAGTCGAGCGGCCAGCCCTGCGAGTGCGTCACCAGGCCCGGCTTGTGTTTGGCCGGGTCAATTTGCCACAGCTCCTTGATACCGATGCCGTACTTCTGCGGATCGACACCATCGCGCAGGTTGAACTTTTTCATCAACTCCTGCGACAGTGACCCGCGGACGCCCTCTGCGAACAGCGTGTACTTGGCGTGCAGCTCCATGCCGGGCTGGTATTCGCCCTTCTTCTCGCCGTCCTTGCCGATGCCCATGTCGCCCGTGGCGACGCCGATCACAGCGCCGGCATCGTTGAACAGCACTTCGGCTGCTGCGAAGCCGGGATAAATTTCGACGCCCATCGCCTCCGCCTGCTCGCCCAGCCACTTGCACACGCGACCCAGGCTCACGATGTAGTTGCCGTGATTGTTCATCAGCTTCGGCAGCGCCCAGTTCGGAATCTTCGACGCGCCTGTCTCCGTCAGCGTCCAGAACTGGTCGTCGGTCACCGGCGTGTGAATCGGCGCACCCTTGTCCTTCCAGTCGGGGATCAGCTCATTGAGGGCGGTCGGGTCGATCACCGCGCCGGACAGGATGTGGGCGCCAATCTCGCCGCCCTTTTCGAGAATGCAGACCGAGATTTCGCGGTCATTCTCGGCGGCGAGCTGTTTCAGTCGAATCGCCGCAGCCAGGCCGGACGGGCCACCGCCAACGATTACCACGTCGTATTCCATCGCCTCGCGGTCGGCTCGGATGCTGGTCATGTTTTTCTCTCAGGACGAATGACGAATGACGAATGACGGGATGGCCCGGAATTCATCATTCGTCATTGGTCATTCGATCTCGCACAGCGTGACGCGCTCGCGCAGCGTCTTGCGCATCTTGTATTTGCCGCTGAGCAGGTCAGTGTCGATGCGCTGGTATCCGCAGCGCTCATAAAGGCGTACGGCAGGGTTCTCGCGAAACACGTTGAGCGTGAGCTCGATGCGCCCGCGATCACGCGCCAGCGCGTCTGCCAGCGCGAGAGCGGTGCTGCCAATGCCGCGACCGCACAGCGCCGCCTCGAGCTGGATGTCGCCGATGTGCAGGGCATTCGGGCAATCCGGCTCGTCGCGCACGCTCAGGAAGCCGGCAGTTTGTTCTGCCGACATCGCATGGTCGGTCGGCTGGCAAACGATCAGGAAGAAATCCGCCTGCGGTGCGAAGTTGCGCCAGCGGGTTTCGTCGAAGCTTTGCCGGCGTTGTTGCAGATACGGTGTCATGTTGCGTGCGGCCAGTTGCAGGCAATATTCCATACGGCGGTCGGTGATCGCCAGCGGCGCCAGCGAGATCGCCAGCGTGGTGAATGGCCCGGCACCGACCGTGGCAAGAGTGCCGCCATGCCGTGTCGTGACAAGGCGGCCGGAATCCGGTTCGCTGCTGCAGTACATCGGCCGATTATAGTTAGCGCTCAACTGGTGATTTTGCGCATATTGAGGCAGTTTTTTCGATGGATCACTCCAAACAGATCGTCAGCGTCACCGCTCTGCGGGACGTGGTCATGCACGAAGTCGCCATGCCGGTGCGCTGGGGCGACATGGATGCCTACCAGCACGTCAACAACACGGTGTACTTCCGCTACATGGAGCAGTGCCGTCTGGAATGGTTTGCCAAGCTTGGCTTCGAGACGGTGGGCGTTGATATCGTGCCGATTCTGGTCGAGGCGAATTGCCGCTTCATACGTGCAGTGACCCATCCGGCGACCGTCCGGGTAACCATCCGGGTGACCGACATTGGCCCGAAGATTGTCGAGACCACTCATGACATTTTTGTCGGTGACGATCTCTACGCCACGGGCATCTGCAAGCTGCTCTGGATGAGCCGCAGCGCGAACAAGGGCGTCTCGCTGCCAGACGCAGTGCGGACACGCCTGCTGGCTGTGAAGTCGTGATGGCGGACTGCCGCTCCCGCAGAGCTGCACCATGACTGCGCCGCTGTGGACGCCGTCGCCAGAGCGGGCCGCCGCCACGCGTATCGCGGCGTTTACACAGCATTTGCGCGACAAGTACGGTCAGCGCTTCCCCGACTACTGGAGCCTGTGGCGCTGGTCAATCGCCAACAAGGAATCCTTCTGGCGCGAGCTGTGGGACTTCTGCGGCATCATCGGTGAGCAGGGCGCGCGGGCGCTGACTGACGGGCACCTCATGCCCGGTGCCAGGTGGTTCCCCGACGCGCAACTCAATTTCGCCGAGAACTTGCTCAAAAAGCGGGGCGATGAAGACGCGCTGGTGTTCTGGAATGAGCATGGAGCTCGCCGTCGCTTGAGTTTCGATGCACTGCGGCTGGACGTAGCGCGCGTGCAGCGGGCGCTGCGCGATGCCGGCGTGCAGGCGGGCGACCGTGTGGCGAGCATCCTGCCAAATATTCCGGAAGCGGCGATCGCGATGCTCGGCACGACGAGCCTTGGCGCGACGTGGTCGTCGTCGTCGCCGGATTTTGGCGTGCAGGGCGTGCTGGATCGCTTCACGCAAATCGCGCCGAAAGTGCTGTTCGCCGTGAATGGCTACTTCTACAACGGCAAAGCCGTCGATACCCGTGACAAGGTGCGCGAGATTGCCGCCCGCCTGCCGAGTGTCGAACGGGTGGTGTGGGTGGAGTACATCGATGATCATCCAGTTCATGGGGTAGGAGCCACTTCTGCAGGGGAGACGCTGTGGCACCACTTCCTCGCCAACGACGCCACCGAGCCAAGCTTCGACCGCTTCCCGTTTGACCATCCGCTGGTGATCGTCTATTCGAGCGGCACTACTGGCCTGCCCAAGTGCATGGTGCATGGCGTCGGCGGAACACTGTTGCAGCACGTGAAAGAGCATGTGCTGCATAGCGATGTGCGCGATGGCGATCGTGTGTTCTACTTTTCCACCACCGGCTGGGTGATGTGGAACTGGCTGATCTCCGGGCTGGCGACAGGGGCCGCCTGCATGCTTTACGACGGTTCGCCGTTCGCCAATGGCGGCCGTATCCTGTGGGATTTCGCCGAGGCCGAACACTTCACGCTGTTCGGCACCAGCGCCAAGTACATTGATGCGATCAAGAAGGCCGGCGTGGTGCCGCGCCGCTCGCACCAGCTACCCGCCCTGCGTGCAGTGCTCTCGACCGGTTCGCCGCTGTTGCCAGAAAGCTTCGACTATGTCTACGAATGCGTGAAACCGGATGTGCATCTGGCGTCGATCTCCGGTGGCACCGACATCATGGCCTGCTTCGCTGCCGGCAATCCGGCGCTGCCGGTCTATCGCGGTGAACTGCAATGTCGCGGGCTCGGGATGGCAACGGACGTCTTCGACGATGACGGCCATTCGCTCGCGGGCGAGATGGGCGAACTGGTCTGCACCCAGACTTTCCCGTCGATGCCGCTCTATTTCATGAACGACCCTGACGGGGCGCGTTACCGGGCCTCGTATTTTGAGCGCTTCCCGGGCCTGTGGTGCCACGGTGACTGGTGCCAGATCACGGCCAATGAGGGCATGGTTATCGTTGGCCGCTCGGACGCCACGCTGAACCCCGGCGGCGTGCGCATCGGCACGGCCGAGATCTACCGGCAGGTGGAAACCTTGCCCGAGGTGGTCGAATCGATCGTGATCGGGCAACAGTTTCAGGGCGATGCCCGGGTGGTGCTGTTCGTCAAACTCGTCGAAGGGCTCAAACTCGACGCGACGCTGGTTGACAAGATCAAGCAGCGCATCCGGGAAAACACTACACCGCGTCATGTGCCGGCGAAGGTGGTGCAGGTGCCCGACATTCCGCGCACCAAGAGCAACAAGATCGTGGAGTTGGCGGTGCGCGACGTCGTGCACGGCAGGAACGTCAAGAATGTCGACGCGCTGGCCAACCCGGAAGCGCTCGAATACTTCCGTAACCGGAGAGAGCTGGCGGACTGACCATCTTGCGCGGCCATCGCGCCGCGCATGAGGTTGCCGCCGCAATTTGGTCGGCACTTGTGATGGTGGATTCACGACGACGGCGACGTCTTCGTACGACCTTGTGGCTTTACAACTTTCAGTCGAGATTGTTGCTGGATATGGGCTCAAGCCGAAATTTGCCCGTTTATCGACTTTATGAATATTCAGGCTTCAGCCCGCGTCTGGCTGTGATTCCAAGTGAAAGCCGCTTGGGTTGGCGCGGTTTTGTGCACCGCATCAAACGGTGACGGCAAATCCGTACAATCTTGCGGTCAACCACGATGCCCCGGTGGGGGTCTGGAGCTTAGTGTGAACAAGGTATTCCCGAGCGCCGACGCGGCGCTCTCCGACATCATCAAGGACGGGCAGACGCTCGGTGTCGGCGGCTTTGGCCTCTGCGGCATTCCCGAGGCGCTGATCGATGCGCTGGTGCGCACCGGCAAGACCGGCCTGACAGCGGTGTCGAACAACGCGGGCGTCGACGGCTTTGGCCTCGGCAAATTGCTCGCCACTCGCCAGATCAAGAAGATGATTTCGAGCTATGTCGGTGAGAACAAGGAGTTCGAGCGGCAGTATCTCTCCGGTGAACTGGAACTTGAGTTCACGCCGCAGGGCACGCTGGCCGAGAAGCTGCGCGCCGGCGGCGCCGGCATCCCGGCGTTCTTCACCAAGACCGGCGTTGGCACCATCGTCGCCGACGGCAAGGAAATCCGCGAGTTCGACGGCGTGAAGTACGTGATGGAGCGCTCGATTGCGCCCGACGTGTCACTGGTCAAGGCCTACATCGCCGACAAGTCCGGCAACCTCGTGTTCCGGAAGACCGCGCGCAACTTCAATCCGAACGTGGCGATGGCCGGCAAGATCACGGTGGTTGAAGTCGAAAAGATCGTCGACACCGGCGCACTGGACCCCGATCAGGTCCATCTGCCGGGCATCTTCGTGCATCGCATCGTGCTGAACGCCACCCCTGAAAAGCGCATTGAACAGCGCACGGTGCGCGCCTAGCGACGCGAAGGACGACGCGCTTCGCGCTAGGACGTCGCTCGCTGGCGCTTGCTAGGACGACGCGCCGCAGGCGCTAGGACGCGAGGTTGCGTTGACCATCTTCCCCCTTCTGAATCCCATCTACATTTGATACACAGTTACAGTGTGAAGAGTACGAAATCGATGGCCGAGCTTTGCGTCCTGGGTGCGCGACACACGTGTCGCCACCTCGCACTCGCGCGCCGTCGTCCTTCGTCCTTCGTCCTGCAACGAGCGTAGCGAGGAGCAAAACATGCCCTGGAATCGTGACGAAATGGCGGCGCGTGCCGCGAAAGAACTGCGGGACGGCTTCTATGTGAACCTTGGCATCGGCTTGCCGACGCTGGTGGCGAATCACGTGCCGAAAGGCATGGAAGTGTGGCTGCAAAGTGAGAACGGCCTGCTTGGCATCGGCCCGTTCCCGACAGAGGATCAGGTTGACGCTGATCTCATCAACGCCGGCAAGCAGACGGTGACCACGCTGCCGGGATCGTCGATCTTCTCATCGGCCGACAGTTTTGGCATGATCCGCGGCGGCAAGATCAACCTCGCCATCCTCGGCGCCATGCAGGTGAGCGAGAAGGGCGATCTGGCCAACTGGATGATTCCGGGCAAGATGGTCAAGGGCATGGGCGGCGCGATGGACCTCGTTGCCGGCGTCGGTCGCGTGGTGGTGCTGATGGAGCACGTCGCGAAGAAAAAGGACGGCTCAACCGACCTCAAGATCCTGCCGGCGTGCAACCTGCCGCTGACAGGCGTAGGCGTCGTCAACCTCATCATCACCGATCTCGGCGTGATGGAAGTGACCAAAGATGGGCTCAAACTGGTCGAGCTGGCACCGGGCGTCACCCGCGAGGAAATCGCCGCCGCCACCGGCTGCCCGCTGCACTAGGCACGGTCGGCACAGCCCGCGCCGCCGCCCGTTGCGGCGGCGCGCTAGAACGGCCGCATCGATGCCGCTTTCGCCATCAGGCGGATCGGCGTAAACAGCAACTGCAGCGCCCAGCGGATAAAGGCCCGGGTCAATGCCAAACCCTTCTGCGCGGCCAGTCCGGCAAAGCGCAGAATGGCGCCAACCAGCGTGGTCACGTACATCGACATCTTTTCGGTGAGCTGCGCCGCGCGCTCCAGCATGATGGCGAGCTGATCAAGCAGGGTCAGCGCGCCAAGCGCGACAGGCCCGGCTACCGCCACGAACAGGTCGAGACTCTGGTCCACCAGCCAGCGCAGCGCGCGGCCGAGCATGTCAAAGGCGAACGCGCCCATCGGCACAACCGCCTCACGGCCATTCGCAACATCCTTCAGCCAGGCCTCCGCCACCTGTCCGGCGGTGCGGTTGTTCGTGGTGGCACTGACGTTGTTCCAGCCGAGACCCGCCACCGCTTGCAGGTAGCTGCTCTTCATGCTGTGCGCGCCGCGACTGATCAGACTGGTGCGATTACCGCCAATCACGTTACCAGCGCCGCCGTAGGGCACGTGCATGAACGGCCACAACGGGAGCATCGGCACCGGGTCGGCGAAGTGGAATACGCGGTGGATGTGATTGCTGCCAAGGCGATCGGTCAGGTCCGACGAAAAACGCCCGCCACCGACTCGCGGCGAGCCGAAGGTGTAAAGCTCAGGCCGGCCGATGCCTCGCTGGTGGCAGTGCGCCGCTGCTAGCGTCGCCAGCGCGCCACCCAGGCTGTGGCCGACGCAGTGCACGGTGCCCACCATGCGGCCGCGGGTCAAGGTTGCCAGTGCCGTATCGAGCTGGTTGACGAACGACGCGAAGGTGTTCTGGAAACCGGCGTGAACCGAAGAGCCGGTCGGCCCGCTGTGCATGGCAAAGTTGCCATCGGTCAGCCAGTCGGCGACGACGTCGGTGCCGCGGCAGGCGATCAGCACGTCACCCTGAAACAGGCCCTTGCCAGCAGCGACATAGCCGAAGCCGCTGATCGGGTGCCAGAAGACGAGGCCGCCGCTGCTGCCGGTGAATCGCGAGGGATCGCCAACCGTGAAGATGTCCTCACAGCCCAGTTGCTGGTCTGCGTCGTGCGCCTGGGACACGGACTGGGTGCGCAGGAAGTAGACGCCATTGGCGATATCGGCTGCGCGAGTCGGAGTTAGAACCGGCATGATCAGGCGCTTTCAAAAATTGGGCTGCAAACGGGGTTGCTGCAACCGCAGGGCTGCGCTGGTGGCACCAGCGATTTGCGCCGGGCAAAATTTGCTGCACCCGGCATCCAATGACAGACTATCTCCCCGTAGACGAAACGAACGTGGCAAAAGTGACATTGACTGTGCGGCAGCGCGTCAGCAGCGGCCTAACCGGCTGCTATCGACCGGCGCCGCCGGCAAACCTGCAGATGCCGGAGATGTCGCCCATCTTTTCGCGTGGCGCTTCCAGTGAACAGGTGACGACAATCGGCTTCGCCGGATCAGCGAGCGTCTTCATGCCACCGCCGCCGGCCGGATTGTCGATGTTGGTGCGGTCCAGATACGACAACTCGTCGTTGCGCGAGTAGCCCCGCTTCACCGTTCGCCAAGCGATGTAGGACTTGCCATCATGCTCGATGGTGATGCTCTGCTCGACGTAGGGCTCATGCGGCAGAACGCTGCCGAGCAGCATGGTGCCATTCAATTCAGCGAACGAGAAGCGTCCCTGGGCGTCAGTGGTGACCGTATCGTCGTAGGTCTTGTTGCCCCATCGCCACTGTGCCTGCCGCTTCAGCACAGCGCCGGCGACTGGTTTGCCCTGGCTGAGCACCACGCCACTCACGGGCGAGAACAACACGACTTTACCCATGGCACTGACCTCCGAACAGCCGGTGAAAGCAATCGCGATCGCGACGCCAAGAACGCCCCTTGCGGCCAGCGCAAAAAAGGACACGGCCCGCGCAACGACGCAGGACGCCAGTTTGGCGATGTTGAAGGTGCGCAGGGTGCTGATCACGGAGGCAATCTTAGCTCAGGTGTGCAGCATGTGGAGGCGGGCTCTGCAGCCGGGGAAGAAACGATTGCGGTGACCAGTAACGGCTGTGCGGTTGCTGCCTGCTGGCCACTCGGGCAGAATCGTCCGCGTCCTGCCAGCCGGACGCGTTTGTACGCCGAGAATCGAAAGGATGTACGCATGGCCATCGTTCGCTACCTTGTCAACGACGTTGATGCGGCGCTGCCGTTCTACGAGGCGCTGGGCTTCACGCTCGCCGATCGCTGGGGCCCACCGTTTGCGATTGTTGAACGTGGCGATCTGCAGCTCTGGCTCAGCGGTCCGGGTACCTCGGCCGCAAAGCCGATGCCTGACGGCGCGAAACCGGTCGCCGGTGGCTGGAACCGCATCGTCATTGAGCACGACGATCTCGACGCCGCATTGAACGCACTGCGGTCGCTGGGCGTGCGCTTTCGCAATGAACCGGTCAAAGGGCCGGGCGGACGTCAGGTGCTGATCGAAGATCCGTCCGGCAACCCGGTCGAATTGTTCGAGGCAAAACCGGAATAAGCCGGCCTGCAGGCCGCGATGCTTGCCCGCCGCCCGGCAGAGTTGGGCAAGAAAGATTGCATGCCATGACCGTCAACGCTACCGCCACCAACAGCGCCGCATTGCCAGTGACCCGCCGCGAGGTGTGGTCATGGGCGATGTACGACTTCGCCAACTCCGGCTACACCACGGTGGTCATCACCGCGATTTTCAATGCGTTCTTCGTCAGCGTGATCGCCGGAGGTGCCGACTGGGCCACACTGCTGTGGACGACCGTTGTTGCCATCTCCTACGTGATTGTGATGATCGTCGGGCCGGTGCTTGGCGCCTGGGCCGACCGGCGCGCGGCCAAGAAGCGGGTGCTGGCGCTGGCCACGGTTGGCTGCGTATTGACCACGCTGGCGCTGGCGCCGGTGGCGGCGCAGGGCGACGCGTGGCTGATTGCGGCCTGTGTGCTGTTCATTGCCAGCAATGTCTTCTATTCGCTCGGCGAGAATTTCACCGCTGCTTTTTTGCCGGAACTGGCCACAAGCGAGCACATCGCGAGGGTGTCCGCGTGGGGCTGGAGCCTTGGTTATGTTGGCGGACTCGTCACGCTGGGCGTGTGCCTGTGGTGGGTGTTGTCGCAGCAAGAGGCAGGTGCAAAGGCCATCGACTACATCCCGTGGACGCTGGTGATTACGGCCGTCATCTATGCGCTGGCCAGTATTCCGACTTTCCTGTTCCTGCGCGAGCGTGCCGTGCCGCGCGCCAGCGTTGCTGAGGATGACGCCGGGCACGTGATGCGTGGCATTGCGACCAAGTTGGCACGCTCAATGCGCGAGCTCAGGCAATACCCCGACCTCCGCCGTTTCTTCTGGGCCGGGCTGGCGTATCAGGCGGGGCTCGCGGTGGTCATCACGCTGGCCTCGGTGTACGCAGAACAGGCACTGGGCTTCAAGATGGCCGACACCATCAAACTGCTGCTGGTGGTGAACGTGTCGGCGGCGATTGGTGCCTTCCTGTTTGGTTACGTGCAGGATCGTATTGGTCACAAGCCGACGCTGGCGATCACGCTGTTGATGTGGATCGCCACCGTCGTCATCGCCTACGTCTGGCATACCCAGACGGGCTTCTGGGTGGCCGCCAATCTGGCCGGACTTTGTCTGGGCGCATCGCAGTCTGGCGGGCGGGCACTGGTCGGCATCCTGAGCCCGCGGCAGCAAGTTGCGGAGTTCTACGGCTTGTGGGGCCTGGTGGTGCGCCTGGCCGGGGTGATCGGGCCGCTGCTGTATGGCACGGTGACCTGGGCGACCGCCGGCAACCATCGTCTGGCGCTGCTGATTACCGGTGGCATGTTCGTGATTGGCCTTGTCCTGCTGGCCCGCGTTGACGTTGGTGCGGGCGAGCGCGCAGCCGGACGCGCCTCGGCCTAGGATCGGCGCGGAGCAGGGCGCGATTGCCAAGCAGCGCACAAAAGAGTAAGTTGCGTCTTGCCGTCGAGGCTTTGATCTGTCCATATTCATCTGGAGGCTTCATGAAACGATTGCTTCTTGTCGCGACCGCCGCTTTGTCCGTCAGCGCTGCGGGAGCTGCCTTTGCCGACGAAACCAATTTCCCCGCCCGTCACCGCACGCTCGAATCAACTGCACCAAGCAGTTGCGGCGAATGGGTGGCGCCGCTACCGGATCGCCGGGTCAAGGTGAGCCTGCCGTACGACGCCCGCAAGCGGGAAGGCATGGCGCGCGTTACTTTCACCATCGGACCGGATGGCAGCTATGCTGGGCTGGTGTCGGCGCAGACCAATGATGCCGCCTTCGTGCAGGCGGCAGAGCAGTCGCTGCAGTACTGGACATTCAAGGCTGCACGCTGCAACGGTGTAGCGGTGCCGATCGAGGCCAGCATGTATTTCAACTTCCGCAACGAAGGCTTCGTCTCCTACGCAGCCGGCAACCCGATCCAGAACTGAGTGCCGGTCACGGCACGCACGGCACACAAGGGGCACCGCTTTCAGCAGGTCGCCCCGATATCGGGCTATAATTGACAGCTTCGGGGCGTAGCGCAGCCCGGTAGCGCGCTTGCTTTGGGAGCAAGATGTCGAAGGTTCGAATCCTTTCGCCCCGACCAAAGCATGACGCGCAAGCCAGTGCTCGAATTTGTGTGCTGTCCAGTCAGGCAGTGCCCGATGTACGCTCCGATGTACGTCACACAGGGCGCCCGTAGCTCATCTGGATAGAGCATCAGCCTTCTAAGCTGAGGGTAACAGGTTCGAGTCCTGTCGGGCGTGCCAGAGCGTTTGATGAGCAGTGCAGTACCGATTTCAATGGCGGCCGTAGCTCAGCGGTAGAGTCCTGGATTGTGATTCCAGTTGTCGTGGGTTCGAACCCCATCGGCCGCCCCACTACCCCAAAAGCCCCGCAATGCGGGGCTTTTGCTTTTGCAGACTTTCAGCACCAGTATCTTTGTATGAAAATCCGCATGCGAATGCGGCATAGACTGCGAAAATGAAAAAAGTCGAGTTTTAGAGAAAATGCGCCGGGAGCCCTTATTCGGTGGGCGTTTCTGACAAAAGATGCTGGTGGCAGCGATTTGAGCTGTTGCCGCTCGAACGACGGTTGGCGGCTATCACCGATCCGTCCGACGCATTTGCACGTATGTCCACATAAGCCGCAACGATGGGCCGACGGGTCGGCATCGGTTTCCTAGAATCGGTGCCAATGCAATCCCAACGTCCCGGCGCCTCCGATCACCGCGCTGGACTCGCCCTCGCTGCCGCGCTGACGCTCATCGTGATCTGGGGCGTCAATTTCACCGTGCAAAAGTACGTCTATAGCGCTACCGGCCCCGGCGGCTTCCTGTTCGCGCGCTATCTGATCATGCCGCTTTGCGCGGTCGGCTTGCTGTTCTGGCGCTTCGGCACGCGATGGCCGCGAGTGACGCGCGCCGACTTCTGGGTGCTGGCGCGGCTGGGCATTGCCGGGCACTTCCTGCACGTTGGCATGGTGACTTACGGCATCCACTGGTCTACCGCGTTCTCCAGCTCGCTGATCCTCGCCTGCGGGCCTATCTTTACGCTGCTGATCCTGCGCTGGATGGGCGTGGAGCGCCTGCAGCGGGCGCAGATCGTGGGTGTCGCCATCGCCTTCGGCGGCGTACTGGTGTTTCTCTCCGACAAACTGCTGGCAGGCAACTGGAAGGCTTCCGGCGGCGATCTGTTCCTGCTGGTGGCGGCGAGCTTTTTCTCGTATTACACCGTCGCTGCCAAGCCGATGATCGAGCGGCTGGGCGGCGTCGTCACCATGACCTACGCCACCATCATCGGCAGCGTGCCGGTAGTGCTGTTTTCGCTGCCAGCCGGGCTCGCCGTGCAATGGTCACAGGTGCCGGTAAGCGTGTTTGTGGCGATGCTCTGGGCGGTCACCATCTCCGCCTTCATGGGCTGGCTGGTCTGGGGCTGGGTCAACAGTATCCGTGGCGTGGCGCGCACCGCACCGCTGATGTACCTGATGCCGCCCGTCGCCGGGCTCGTCGCCTGGGCGTGGGCAGGCGAGCACTACACCGGCACCAAGCTGGTGGGGGCTGCGGTCACGCTGGGCGGCGTGGCCATCGCGCAGTTCTCCGGCAGCCGGCGCCCGGCAGAGGCGGCACCCGTCATCGATTGAGCGTGGCTGCCGTCGGCGCGGCATTCGTGGCGCGAAGCGGCGGCGGCCTTACTGCTTACCGCTTCGGCAATTTCGCGGTATCGATGTCCATGAATTCCCAGGCGTCGTGCCCGATCGGGTGTTGCTTGTAGCCCATCACCCACGGCTGCTCCAGGTAGTACTGCACGTCATGCCACGGCGCGATCCACGGCGCGTAGAACTTGACGATGTCTTCCATCTGGTTGATGAGCTGCAGCCGCGCCGGGCTGCCCGGCATGGCGTGAATCTTTTCGTAGCGCTCATCCATGTCCTTGAACTGGAAGCGCGCATAGTTTTCGCCGCCCGGCTGCGCCGTGGCGCTGATCAGCATCTGAAAGAAATTTTCAGCGTCAGGGTAATCTGCGTTCCAGCCTTCGCGCGTCATCTTGCCCTGACCCTGTCGCGCTGCCTTGCGCATGTCGGGTGTCTTCATCGTTTCGATGGCAAGGCGGATGCCGATGGCGTCCATCGACTTCTTCCATAGTTCGGCGAGCTGCCGCTCAATGCCTGAAGTGCGCGCGACATAAGGGATGGTCAGCGGCGAGCCGTCGGGCATTTCGCGATAGCCGTCGCCATCGCGGTCCTTGTAGCCGAAGCGGTCGAGCAGGGCTTTCGCCAGTGCCGGGTCGTAGACATGGGCGCGCGGCCGCTTGTCGTCGTGGCCGACCACGCCCGGCGGCACGATGCCCTTGCCCGCAAGCCCGTCGCCCTGAAACACCACGCGAATCTGTTCGTCGAGCGGGTACCCCAGTGAGATCGCGCGTCGCAGCGCGATCTTCTCCCGGGTGTAACCACCGGTAATCGGGTCGTTCATGTTGAACATCGTGTACCAGACGTTCGGCTTCATGCGCGGGAACAGCCGAACGCCCTGCTGCGCGTACTCAGGTTTCAGCTTGCCTTCGCTCTTGGCGACGTTGGACACCGACGCCGGCAGGATGGGCAGATAGTCATGCTGACCCGAGAGAAAGGCGAGCCATGAGGCCTGGCCTTCTTCAATTGGATACACCTCAATGCGGTCAATTGACGGGACCGCCTTGCCCCGCATCGCTTTGACCATGGCCTGATCCTCGGCAGCGTCCGATGTCCATTCCCACGTGCGCTTGCGGTAGTTCGGGTTTTTCACCAGCACCGTCTTGCTGGCGCGTTTGTACTCGCTTCTCAGCAGTTGATAGGCGCCGGTGCCGACCGGGCTGCTGCCGTAGTCAAGTCCGTACCGTTCGACCGCCTCGCGCGCCGACGCGCCGGTGGCGGGCATCGCGAGCAGATACGCGAAGTTGTAGTCCGGCGCCTTCAGCCGGATGCGCAGCGTGTAGCGGTCCACCACTTCGAGGCCGGGCATCGGCGTGTCGTAGTCGAACTTGCCGGTTTTGGCAGCAGCGGCACGCGCCTCGTCCCCGCCGATGATCTTGCCTTCGACAAGGAACAGCCAGGGCGACTTCACCGCCGGGTCCAACAAGCGCTTCAACGAATAAGCGTAGTCAGCGGCGGTCAACTCGCGTGGCTTGCCCTGGAACGCTGCGTCGTCGGCGAAGAAGACGCCCTTCTGTACCTTGCAGAGAAAGGTGGCGCCGTTGTCGCTGATCGCCGGCAGTGCCTCCAGCGTGCGTGGCACCAGTTTCGCCGGGCGTGCCAGATAGTGATACTCCAGCATCGGCTCGTTGATGCGCTCGGTGATGGTCTGCGAGCTTTCGTCCGAGGCAAACGCGTTGTCGTAGCTGGTCTCGGCGGTGGAGGTAGAGAGCCGCAGCACCTTGGCCTGATCGGCCGCTTGCGCCAGTGGTGTCAGCACCGTGAAGGCCAGCGCGATGCAGGCGGCGCTCGATCTCCGGAAAATCCTGTTGTTCATGTCTTTGCGATGACTTTGCTTCAGCCCCGCAGTCTATTTGATGCACGAGCCGCCTGATCGCGGCAAGCAGTCCACCGGGCGGTAGCGGTGATGCCGCTTCTGGCTGCGGGCGGATCAATGCACGAAAATCAGCACATGAACCCGCTCGTCACACAAACGCTCTCTACCGCGCAAACCATCATCGAAATCGCCGCGACGGCCGCCTTTGCACTGTCCGGCGTGATTGAGGCTGCCCGCAAGCGGCTGGACGCAGTGGGCATCGCCGTCGTCGCGTTTCTCGCGGCATTTGGCGGCGGCACCCTGCGCGACGTACTGCTCGACCGGCGGCCATTCTTCTGGGTGGCCAATCAGTGGTACGTGTGGGCGCTGTTGGCGCTCTGTGCGGCGGCGATGCTGCTGCTGCGGGCACGTCATTTTCGCGTGACCGAACGGGCGATGCAGTGGCCGGATGCGCTGGGTCTGGGCCTGTTTGCCGCCAGCGGCACCCAGATCGCGCTGGATGCCCAGATGCCGGGCCTGATTGCAGTGCTGATGGGTGTCATGACGGCCGTGTTCGGCGGCGTATTGCGCGACATCGTGTGCAACGAAATTCCCTCTGCCTTCCGTGATCACCGCCCGTACGCTGTTTGCGCGTTCGTTGGTGGTTGGGTCGTCGTTGCCATCGACCGTATCGCGCAGATGCCGACGCTTGCACTGGCCGTCGGCGGGTTGCTGGCCACCGTGCTACGTCTGCTGGCCATCCGCCTGGACTGGACATTGCCGCGCTGGCGGGTGGAGTGAGAGTGGGGCGACTGGATGCATCGATGCGGCGTCAAATTGGGCGCTGGTTCGATGAACAAATGCCTCGATTCCGTTTCACGTCATCGCGGCTACCGGGGCGACGCAACGAATGTTTTAACCGCATCAATCACGGCGTCCGCCTGATCCCGATGCGGTGAGTGGCCACAATTCTCCAGCTTCAGCAAGTGTGCCTGTGGCACCTGCTTCGCAATGCCGTCGATCTGCGACATGGTGCCGTACTCATCGTCCACACCCTGAATCGCGAGCACAGGGCAGCTGATCTTCGGCAGCAGCGCCTCGATGTTCCACGTACGGAATGCCGGGTCCAGCCAGATGTCGTTCCAGCCCCAGAAGGCGGAATCGACATCGTCGTGATAGCGGGCGAGTTTGCTGCGCAGGTCCGTCGTCAGATAGACCTCACGCGTTTTGGCGATGCTGGTGACGGATATGTCTTCGACAAAGATATGCGGCGCGGCGACGATGACGCCCGCGACGCGATCCGGGAACAGCGCCGCATGAATCAGCGCGATGGAGCCGCCGTCGCTATGGCCGAACAACCAGGGTTTGTCGGTTGCCGCATTGATGCCGAGCGCAGTGAGCAGCGCGGGCAGCACCTCGCGGGCCTGCAAGTGCATGAAGTCCACGCCCCACTTCTCGCCGTGCGGGCGTGGCGTCGAGCGGCCATAGCCCGGGCGAGAGTAGACCAGGCCCCGGGCGCCCACCGCTTCACACAAGCGGGCAGGGAAGTCCCGCCACATCGCCACCGAGCCGAGGCCCTCGTGCAGGAAGACAATCAGCGGCGCAGCGTCATCAGCCGTGCCGACCCATTGATATTCGATTTGCAGCGGCGGCGAGCCCGTGTTGCCGAGTGCTACAACATTCGTCATTAGACGCGAGACTTTTCGAGATCACGCAGCTTGAAGCGCTGAATCTTACCGGTGGCCGTTTTGGGCAGCTCGGCGAGAAACTCGACCTGGCGCGGGTACTTGTAGGGTGCGAGTTTCGCTTTCACGAAGGTCTGCAATTCCAGCGACAGTGCATCGCTGCCCAGGCTCTTGTCCTTGAGCACGACGAAGGCCTTGGCGCGGGTGAGGCCGTTCTCGTCATCGACGCCGATTACGGCCGACTCGAGCACCGCCGGGTGCTGCATCAGGGTGGACTCCACTTCGAACGGCGACACGTATTGCCCGCTTACCTTGAGCATGTCGTCGCTGCGACCGGCGTAGACGTAGTAGCCATCTGCATCGCGGAAGTACTTGTCGCCGCTCTTGGTCCAGGCGCCACGGAAGGTGTCGTTCGATTTTTCGCGGTTGTTCCAGTACATCAGCGCCGACGATGGGCCGCTGATGTAGAGATCCCCCACTTCCTCGCTGCCGGTGAGCACATGGCCGGTTTCGTCGCGCAGTTCGACTACGTAGCCGGGCACTGCCTTGCCAGTGGTGCCATAGCGCACGTCGCCGGGACGGTTGGACAGGAAGATGTGCAACATCTCCGTGGAGCCAATGCCGTCAATGATTTCGCTACCGAAGTGCGCGGTCCACTTCTCGCCAATCTCGCGCGGCAGCGCCTCGCCGGCTGACGAGCACATGCGAAGTGCGACGTCGGCACGCGCTGGCAGACCCGGCGCGGCAAGCATGCCGGCGTAGCCGGTTGGAGCACCAAAGAAAACCGTAGGCTGTCGTTCTGTGAAGCGTTTGAAGCAGGCGTCCGGTGTCGGTCGCTCGGCCATCAGCACCACCGTCGCACCCACCGACAGCGGAAACGACAGCGCGTTGCCAAGGCCGTAGGCGAAGAACAGCTTGGCTGCCGAGAAGCAGACATCGTTGTCGCTGAGACCGAGCACGGGCGCCGCGTACAGTTCGGCCGTCCAGTACAGGTTGGCGTGCGTGTGTGCGGTGCCCTTTGGGCGCCCGGTGGACCCGGACGAGTACAGCCAGAAGCCGATGTCGTCACGATGCGTGTTGGCAGCGGCTACGGCGGCGATGTGGCTGTCGACGAACTGGCGGAAAGGGATTTCATCGGCCGCATGCTCGCTCCCCCGGGACACGATGACCGTCCTGATCTCATGTTGCGCCTTGGCCATCGCTGCCCGCAGCGTTGGCAGCAGCGCTGCCGAGACCAGCGCCACCTGTGCGCGGCTGTGCTCCAGCATGTAGGCGTAGTCATCAACGGTCAGCAGCGTGTTCACCGCCACCGGCACGATCCCCGCGTGGAGTGCGCCGAGAAAACTCACCGGCCAGTCGTTGCAGTCATGCATCAGCAGCAGCACCCGCTCCTCGCGGCGCACGCCGAGTGCATGCAGGCCAGCGGCGCACCGTTGCACACGGTCAGCCAGTGTGGCGTAAGTGAGTGTCTCTGCGTCGTCAATGTAGGCGGCTTTGGCACCGCGTGTCGCATTGCGCTCGATCAGATGTTGTGCAAAGTTGAAGCGCTCAGGCGGCGCTGTGGGCGTTTGCGGGGTCATCAAGTCCTCCTCATTCGGTCGCCAGGGTCGGCTTTGGCGCGGCGGTGTTTGCGTCTTCGCCAGTCGCGATCTAGCCCAGCCTGCGACAAGTTCTACAGGGTAAACGGGGCAGCGGCAATCGCGTCCAGCACCGAGACGTCTGCCTGGACGGCCGAGCGACGGTGATAGAAGCCCAGCGCGCGCAGGCCGCCCAGCTCCTCGCCGCCACCCGCGCGGCCGGGGCCGCCATGCAGTGAATGCGGCATCACGTTGCCGTGGCCGGTGTGGGTCGCGGCGACCGCTGGTGAAATCACATGCACCCGACCGTGACTGTCTGCCAGCGCGGTGCCAGCCTGCGCGAGCGTGGCCGGGTCGGCGCCGTAGACCGAGGCGACCAGTGAGCCCTCGCCACGGCGAATCAGGGTCAGGGCGTGTTCGAGATTGCGGTAGGGCATCAGCGTTGACACCGGGCCAAATACTTCGGTGCGATGCACCACGTCTGCGCTGTCCGGGTCACGGGTGCCGAGCAGGGTTGGCCCAACGCAGGCGGCGACTGCCGGATCAGCGTCAACCAGCGCGTGCTGCTTGCCATCGTGCAGCACCGATGTCTGCTGGCTGAGTGTCGCAATGCCATCAACCACCGACTGATACTGTTCGCGGCTGACCAGTGAACCCATGCGCACTGCCTCGTTGCGCGGATTGCCGACAGTGGTCTTGGCCAGTCTGGCCGAGATCGCCTGCGCTGCGGCGTCGTAGAGATGTTCTGGCACCAGTACGTGACGAATCGCCGTGCACTTCTGGCCAGACTTCACGGTCATCTCGCGAACGACTTCCTTCACCAGCAAGGCAAACGCTTCAGAGTCGGCAGCGGCATCGGGCAGCAGCAAGGCGGAGTTCAGGCTGTCGGCTTCGATATTAACTCGCACCGAACGGGCTGCAATGGCAGGGTGGGCTCGGATCGCCGCTGCGGTATCGGCAGATCCAGTGAATGACAGCACATCAAACGGCTGCAACTGGTCAAGCAGGCCTGCCGAGCTGCCGCAGATGACGGACAGTGCGCTAGGCGGCAGGACGCCCGCAGCGACGACATCAGCGACCATGCGCTGCGTCAGCCAGGCCGTTGCGGTAGCCGGTTTCACGATGACCGGCACGCCGGAGAGCAGGGCGGGAGCCGCTTTCTCCCACAAGCCCCAGGACGGAAAGTTGAAGGCGTTGATGAACAGCGCCACGCCTCGCGTGGGCGTCAGCAGATGCTGGCTGGCAAAGGTACTGTCCTTGCCCAGTTTGTTGCGGGCGCCGTCTGCCAGCACGTGATGATCGCCAAGCGCCGCCCCCCAGCGAGCGTATTGCCCGACAGTGAAGATGGCGCCGTCGATGTCGACCGCCGAGTCGCTTTTCGTGGTCCCTGAATTGGCGGTGGCGATGTCGTAGTAGGCGTCGCGGTTGGCCTGCAGCACCTTGACGATCTCGGCCAGCCGGGCGGCGCGGGTGGCATAGGTCATTGCCCGCAGCTCTGCGCCCCCTTGGTCGCGGGCGTAACCGAAGGCGGCAGCGAGGTCGAGCCCGTCGCGCGACACGCGGACGAGGTCGGCACCTGTAACGGGGTCACGCAGTAGCGTGCCGGGGCCGCCGCCAGCGATCCACTGGCCGGCGACAAAGTTCTTCAGCAATTCAGTCATCAAATGGTCCTGTTCCGGTTGCCGCGATCTTGCTTTTCGGGAAAAATGCTGAATAACGCATTTGCGAAACACGCAATATAGTGCATTTTATGGTCAGACAAGCAATTACATTGTCCTTGTGGGTCTCCGTCTGCCGGGCTGGTGCACCCGCAAGAGAGCAACACCGTGCGTCGCACTGATCCGGAAATTGTTCAATCGGGCGATGGCGACGTGCGCGACGCCTTTCTGGTCGCGCTGGGCGAGCGGGTGCGTTCGCTGCGTGCGCGCAAGGGGATGACGCGACGCGATCTGGCGACTGCATCGGATGTGTCGGAGCGCCACCTGGCCAGCCTCGAAGGCGGGGTGGGTAATGCCTCGGTGCTGATTCTGCGTCAGGTGGCACACGCTCTCGACACCCAGATTGCCGAGCTGGTGGGTGACGAAACTACCGCGTCGCCAGAGTGGCTGCTGATCCGTGATCTGCTGCGCAATCGCAGCGACGATGAGCTGCGTCGCGGCCGTCTGGCGCTGGCAGAAACCTATGGCGAAGCTGGCAGCCAGTCGGCGCGCTCGCGGCGCATTGCGCTGGTAGGGTTGCGCGGCGCCGGCAAGTCCACCCTCGGGCAGCGGCTGGCGGACTCGCTGGATGCGCCCTTCGTGGAACTCAACCGCGAGATTGAGCGAGTCTCCGGCTGTGGTCTTGCTGAAATACACAACTTGCTGGGGCCCAATGCCTACCGGCGTTACGAGCGACGCGCGCTGGAAGAGACGATCCAGCTCTACCCGGATGCTGTGATCGCTACGCCCGGTGGCATCGTGTCGGATGCGTCGAACTTCAATCTCCTGCTTGCCAATTGCTTCACGGTGTGGCTCAAGGCCTCCCCCGAAGAGCACATGAGCCGGGTCATCGCGCAGGGCGACTTCCGGCCAATGGCGGCCAGCGGCTCGGGCTCCGCTGCGAGCGGACGCGAGACACCAGCGGCGGCACTTGGTGAGGCGATGGATGACCTAAAGCGCATCCTGGCTGGACGCGCCGCTTTCTACAGCAAGGCGGATATTGCCTTCGATACATCGGGCAAAAGCCTCGACGAAAGCGCGGCTGCCTTGCTGGCGATGGTGACGGCGGCGACACTGAAAACGCAGTAAAGTGCAGATTATTGCTTGACATGGCTCGAGAAATGCACAATAATGCGTATTACTGAGATCCGCCTCGCTCCGTGAAAAGCAACAGGGCGATGCATGCGGGTCAGACACCGTCACAGAACATAGCCGCCAGCACGCTCCAGCGAACTGAACTGGACAGAGAGGCGGAAAGCCGAGGAGTCCTGACCCATGTCCGCAGCAATCGCTGATACCGCCGTCAGCAAGATCGACTACCGCACCGAACCGTCTAAATACCACCACTGGTCGCTCTCGTTCGACGGCCCGATCGCCACGCTGGCGATGAATGTTGACGAAAACGCCGGTCTCAAGCCGGGGTACAAGCTGAAGCTCAACAGCTACGACCTCGGCGTCGATATCGAGCTGCACGACGCGGTGAACCGCATCCGCTTCGAGCACCCGGAGGTGCGCACGGTGGTGGTGACCAGTCTCAAGGACCGCGTGTTCTGCTCGGGTGCCAACATCTTCATGCTCGGCGTGTCGAGCCACGCGTGGAAGGTGAATTTCTGCAAATTCACCAATGAAACGCGCAATGGTCTGGAAGACTCCAGCGCGAACTCCGGCCTCAAATTCCTCGCCGCCGTGAACGGCTCGTGCGCGGGTGGCGGCTACGAGCTGGCGCTGGCTTGCGACGAAATCCTGCTGGTTGACGACCGCTCGTCCGCGGTGTCGCTGCCAGAAGTGCCGCTGCTGGGCGTGTTACCAGGCACCGGCGGGCTGACGCGGGTGACCGACAAGCGCCATGTGCGCCACGATCTGGCCGACATCTTCTGCACCACGACAGAGGGGGTGCGTGGCCAGAAAGCGAAAGACTGGCGGCTGGTGGATGACATCGCCAAGCCGGCGCAGTTTGCCGAAAGGGTGAAGGCACGTGCGCTTGAGCTTGCGGCGAAGAGTGATCGTCCGGCCACCGGCAAGGGCGTGCCTCTGCCGCGCGTTGAACGCTCTGAAGGCGCCGATTCACTCACCTACGCCAACGTAACGGTGAACATTGATCGTGCACGGCGTCAGGCCACGTTTACCGTCAAGGCGCCGACGGCCGCAACGCCGGACAGCATCGAAGGCATTGAAGCTCAGGGCGCCGCGTGGTGGCCCCTGGCAATGGCACGTGAACTGGACGATGCCATCCTGTCGATGCGCACCAACGAGCTTGACATCGGCACCTGGATATTGAAAACCGAAGGCGATGCCGCCGCCGTTTTGGCTAGCGATGCCACGCTGGTCAAGCACAAGGATCACTGGCTGGTGCGCGAGACGATTGGCCTGATCCGTCGCACTTTCTCGCGCATCGATGTGTCATCGCGCAGCCTGTTCGCGCTGATCGAGCCCGGCTCCTGCTTCGCCGGCACCTTCCTTGAAATGGCGCTCGCGGCTGATCGCAGCTACATGCTGGCGCTGCCGGACGATGCGGCGAAGGCGCCGAAGCTCGTCGTGGGCGACATGAACTTCGGCATGCTGCCGATGGCGACCGGGCAATCGCGCCTGCAGCGCCGTTTCTACGAGGAAGCGCCGGCGCTCGACGCCATCCGCACGAAGGCCGGCCAACCGCTTGACGCCGATGCGGCGTTCGCGCTCGGGCTTGTCACTTCGGCACCGGACGATATCGACTGGACCGACGAGGTGCGCATTGCGCTGGAAGAGCGTGCCGCCATGTCACCCGACGCGCTGACCGGCATGGAGGCCAACCTGCGCTTCAACGGCAAGGAGAACATGGTCACCCGCGTCTTTGGCCGTCTGACCGCCTGGCAGAACTGGATCTTCCAGCGCCCCAACGCGGTGGGCGAGAAAGGCGCGCTGAAGGTCTACGGCAAGGGCGAGAAGGCCGCCTTTGACATGAATCGCGTGTAACCAACCCGTCCCGTGTAGGAGCGGCTTTGCCGCGACCCGGTGGGCGCCGCAGCAAGCAGTCGCGGCGGAGCCGCTTCTACAAGCAGTTTACGAACAGAATTCGACAAGGAGTTTCCCCATGAGCGGCAGTATCAACTACAGCGAGAAGATCCCGAACAACGTCAATCTGTCAGAGGACAAGACGCTGCAGCGCGCGCTTGAGCACTGGCAGCCGAACTATCTCTCATGGTGGGGCGACATGGGGCCGGATGGCTCGCAGAATTTCGACGTCTACCTGCGCACGGCGATCAGCGTGGACCCGCAGGGCTGGGCGCAATTCGGGCACGTCAAGATGCCCGACTACCGCTGGGGCATCTTCCTGAATCCGAAGGACGAAAGCCGCCAGGTCAACTTCGGTGAGCACAAGGGCGAAGCGGCGTGGCAGGAAGTGCCCGGGGAGCATCGCGCCAACTTGCGCCGCATCATCGTGACGCAGGGTGACACCGAGCCAGCGTCGGTGGAGCAGCAACGTCACCTCGGCCTGACTGCGCCGAGCCAGTATGACCTGCGCAACCTGTTTCAGGTGAACGTGGAAGAGGGCCGCCACCTGTGGGCGATGGTTTACCTGCTGCACAAATACTTCGGCCGCGACGGTCGTGAGGAAGGTGAAGCGCTGCTCGACCGCCGCTCTGGCGACGAAAACAACCCGCGCATCCTGGGCGCCTTCAATGAGAAGACACCTGACTGGCTGTCGTTCTACATGTTCACCTACTTCACCGACCGTGACGGCAAGTTCCAGCTCTGCGCACTGGCCGAGAGTGGTTTCGATCCGCTGGCGCGCACCACCAAGTTCATGCTTACGGAAGAAGCGCATCACATGTTCGTGGGCGAGAGCGGCGTGTCGCGCGTGATCCAGCGCACTTGCGACGTGATGAACCAGCTGAAGACCGACGATCCGGCAAAGATTCGCGCTGCCGGGGTCATTGATCTGGAGACGTTGCAGCGCTACCTGAACTTCCACTTCAGCGTGACCATCGATCTCTTCGGCGCCGACGAATCCAGCAACGCCGCGATCTTCTACAACAGCGGTCTCAAGGGCCGCTTCGAGGAGACCAAGCGTGACGACGATCATCGCCTGCAGGGGCAGACCTACGGCGTGCTGGCGGTACAGGATGGCAAACTGGTCGAGCGCCAGGTGCCAATGCTGAACGCGCTGAACGAAGTGCTGCGCGATGACTACATCAAGGATTCGATCGGCGGTGTCAATCGCTGGAACAAGGTGATCGAGAAGGCGGGCATTCCGTTTCGCCTGGTTACGCCGCACAAGGCCTTCAACCGCAAGATCGGCACGCTTTCCGGCGTGAAGGTGAGCCCGGATGGTCGCGTGGTGTCGGACGCGGAATGGGCCGCCAACGAGAAGCACTGGCTGCCGAGCGCGGAAGATCGCGCCTTTGTCGCGTCGCTGATGGGCCGCGTGGTCGAACCGGGCAGATTCGCCAACTGGATTGCGCCGCCGGTGATGGGCATCAATCGCCAGCCAATCGACTTCCAGTACGTACGCTTCAACTAGGCGATTCGGGACGGCTTGCCGCCCGACTCGCTCCGCGCGTTCAACCCGATCAGCGTCGCTTCGCTGGCTGACGGGTTAACTTGGCGCCATTGGCTTTTTGTGGGAAACCCCGTTTTATTTGGGCTTTCGCTAGCGAATCGCCGAAAGTCGACTAAATGGATTTTGTGGCTCCGAGCCCAGTTTGAATGCGGCTTTCATGAAATAGCCAATGCCTGCCAGCGATTGTTCTACGCTTCAATCTCACCTGTGCAGGCGCGTCGGCGCGCAGGCAATTGCTGAAGCCAATTCGAAAGATTTGCCATGACCTCCACCGCTGAAGCCACCGAATCGGTCGAATCCGCCGTCCTCCGCCAGCACCTGATTGACCCCGAGATCTGCATCCGCTGCAACACCTGCGAGGAAACCTGCCCGGTCGATGCCATCACGCATGACTCGCGCAACTATGTGGTCGATGCCAGCAAGTGCAACGCCTGCATGGCCTGCATCCCGCCGTGCCCGACCGGATCAATTGATAACTGGCGCAATGTGCTGCGCGCCGATGCCTACAGCACAACCGAGCAATCGACCTGGGACATCCTGCCGTCGCAGAAGCATTTTGAGATTCCCGTGGTTGCGGGCACCCCGGCAGCCACGGATGTGGCGGACCTGCTGCCTGCCGAAGCCGAGCAACTGGCGCAGGCCAATTCGGCGATTTCTCTCGGTGCTGGCGCCGTGGTGCCACCGTGGTCGGCCGCGCATCCGTATGTGAACCTCTACGGACACAAGGCGCCGGTCACGGCCACGGTCAGCGGCAACTTTCGCGTGACCGAACTCGGCACCGACAGCGACACCCATCACATCGTGCTCGATTTCGGCAGCACGCCGTTCCCGGTGCTCGAAGGGCAATCGATCGGCGTGATCCCGCCGGGTGTGGATGCCAACGGTCGCCCGCATCATGCGCGGCAATACTCGATCGCCAGCCCGCGCGACGGCGAACGCCCAAACTACAACAACATCTCGCTGACGGTGAAGCGCGTCACCGAGGACTACGACGGCAAGCCGGTGCGTGGCGTGGCGTCGAATTACGTCTGCGACCTGAAGAAGGGCGACACCGTGCCCGTGATCGGGCCATTTGGCCAGAGCTTCCTGATGCCCAATCATGCTGGCAGCAATATCCTGATGATCTGCACCGGTACCGGCAGTGCGCCGATGCGCGCGATGACCGAACGCCGTCGCCGTCGTCGCGACAAGGGTGAGGGCGGCAAGCTGATGCTTTTCTTCGGCGCCCGCTCGCAGAAAGAGTTGCCTTACTTCGGACCGCTGATGAACCTGCCCAAGGACTTCATCGACATCAACTTCGCCTTCTCGCGTACACCCAACCAGCCCAAGCGCTACGTGCAGGACGCCATGCGCGAACGCGCTGCCGACGTGGCCACGCTGCTCAAGGACAAGAACACCTGTATCTACGTTTGCGGCATCAAGGGCATGGAAACTGGGGTTCTGGATGTGCTCCGCGACACCGCCATTGCGCATGGGCTGGACTGGCAGGCACTGCATGCCGAGCTGAAGCGCGAGGGGCGATTGCATCTGGAGACGTATTGACAGGGCAATACGTAGCTGCCGACCGTAGACTCGATGGAACGAAGTGGAATCGAGGGTTGCCTTGGCTCGGGACAAGTGCCTCGATTCCGCTTTGCTGCATCAAGGCTACGGAGCTACGCACTGCCGGGGAGTTGCTGCTCGATGCGAACTCCCGGCCCGAAGTGAAACAATAGAACCATGACAGCAGTTGCATCGGTTCCCGTCTCCAGCATCAAACGAAAAGGTAGCGCGTATCGCGTCCGCGAAGTGGCGCCGGCAGCACTGGCGGCGGTTGATGAAGCGCTTGCGGCGGCGGGTCACGAGGTCGGTGCGCTAGGTCCCGCCGGTGCCGGGTTGGCGTTGCGGTGCGACCGTTTGATTGAGTACCTGCACGCCTTGCAGGACCGCTTCGGACAATTGGCTGAGCCGCACCTTGCGGCGCTGGCGCAACGACTGCGCCTGGCGGTGGTCGAGGTATTTGAGGTGGCAAGCTTCTATCACCACTTCGACATCGTGCGCGAAGACGCCGCAGGCAATCTGCCAATGCCGCCTCGCGTCACCGTGCGGGTGTGCAACGGTCTCTCCTGCGAGTTGGCGGGCGCGAAGGATCTGCTGGCGCGTCTGCCGCAGATTCTCGATGCCGAGGTACGGGTGATTGCCGCGCCCTGCGTTGGCCGATGTGAGCAGGCGCCCGTTGCGGTGGCTGGTCAGCGTGCGATTGCCGGCGCAACCACCGACGCCGTGGCGGGATGCGTATCGCGCAATGAAACGCAGGCGGTTATTGAGCCATACGTTGACTACGCCAGCTATCTGGCCCAACGCGGCTATCGCACGTTACAAGAATGCGCAGATGGCACCCGTGACGTCGAGAGCGTGCTGCAGACGATGGAGCACTCCGGTCTGCGTGGTCTTGGTGGTGCCGGCTTTCCGGCTGGGCGCAAGTGGCGCATCGTGCACAATGAAGCCGCCCCACGTCTGATGGCGGTGAACATTGACGAAGGCGAGCCCGGCACCTTCAAGGACCGCCACTATCTTGAGCGCAATCCGCACCAGTTTCTCGAAGGCATGCTGATCGCAGCGCGGGCCGTAGGCATTGAGTCAATCTACATCTATCTGCGTGACGAATATCACGGTTGCCGCGAAATGCTCACGCGCGAGCTCGTCTCGCTGCTTGCCAATCCGCCAATCGCTGACATGCCGACCATCGAGCTGCGTCGTGGCGCTGGTGCCTACATCTGTGGCGAAGAATCAGCGATGATTGAGTCGATCGAAGGCAGGCGCGGCATGCCTCGTCTGCGCCCACCGTACGTCGCGCAAGTCGGTCTGTTCGGGCGACCGACGCTGGAGCACAACTTCGAGACGCTGTACTGGGTGCCGGAAATTCTGGCGCGCGGCGCCGACTGGTTTGCCGGTCAGGGGCGGTATGGTCGCAAGGGGCTGCGCTCATTTTCGGTAAGCGGGCGCGTCAGGTCGCCGGGTGTCAAGCTGGCACCTGCGGGCATCACCTTGAATGAACTGATTGACGAACACTGCGGTGGCATGGCCGATGGCCACACGCTTTACGCGTATCTGCCCGGTGGTGCGTCCGGCGGCATCCTGCCGGCCTCGCTGGCCGATGTTCCGCTCGACTTCGATACCCTGCAACCGCATGGCTGCTTCATCGGCTCGGCGGCGGTGATCGTGCTGTCGCAGCAGGATCGCGTGACCGACGCAGCACGCAATCTGATGGCGTTCTTCGAGCATGAGAGCTGCGGGCAGTGCACGCCGTGTCGTGCCGGTACCACCAAGGCGGGCCAACTGATCGCAAGTGACAAATGGGACAAAACCCTGCTCGGCGAGCTGTCGCAGGTGATGCGCGATGCGTCGATCTGTGGTCTTGGGCAGGCAGCACCGAATCCGGTGGATTGCGTGATCAGGTATTTTCCGCAGGAACTGGCATGAGTGGCCAACTCACGCTGGACGGTCAGCCTGTCGCGTTCATGCCCGGCGAATCGCTGTGGGACGTCGCGCTGCGAAGCGGCAAGCCGCTTCCCCATCTGTGCCACACGCCCGGCCTGACGCCGGTTGGTAATTGCCGTGCCTGCATGGTGGAGGTCGAAGGCGAGCGTGTGCTGGCCGCGTCCTGTTGCCGGGCCGCTGCCGACGGCATGAAGGTGAACACCGCCAGCGAGCGCCCTACCAAGGCTCGCGCAATGGTGCTTGAGCTTTTGATGAGCGACGCGGGGGAGGCCACCGACACCCTGACGCCGCAGTCGGAGCTAAGCCGTTGGGCGCGCGAGACTGGCGCGCGCTCGGGGCGATTGCCGGCACGTAAGGGCGACTCGACTGACGCGTCGCATCCGGCAATGACGGTGAATCTCGATGCGTGCATCCAGTGCACCCGCTGTCTGCGTGCGTGTCGCGACGAGCAGGTAAACGATGTGATCGGCCTCGCGTACCGTGGCGCGCACGCGAAGATCGTGTTTGATGCCGACACATTGATGGGCAATTCGTCGTGCGTCGCCTGCGGCGAGTGCGTGCAAGCCTGCCCGACAGGGGCGCTGATGCCGGCCAAAGCGGCGGGAATGCATCCAGTGGTCCGCGAGGTGGATTCAGTGTGCCCGTATTGCGGGGTGGGTTGCCAGCTCACCTATCACGTCGGCGCTGACGCATCCGGCGCCGAGGCCATTCATTTTGTGACCGGACGCGACGGCCCGGCCAACCACGGCCGACTGTGCGTCAAGGGACGTTACGGCTTCGACTATGTACGGCACGACGAGCGGCTCACCGTGCCGCTGATTCGCCGTGAGGGTACTGCAAAGAATGCTGCAGACATTGAGCGCGTCAAGCGCGGCGAGGTGGCGTTGTCGGCCTTGTTTCGCGACGCTAGTTGGGACGAGGCGCTGGACTTTGCTGCGAACGGATTGCGAGAGTTGCGTGACGCAGCACCTGCGGGCGCGCCATCTGCGCTCGCCGGATTCGGCTCGGCCAAGGGCAGCAACGAAGAGGCTTACCTGTTTCAGAAGTTGGTGCGACAGGGCTTCCGCAGCAACAACGTTGACCACTGCACGCGGCTGTGCCATGCCAGCTCGGTCGCGGCGCTGCTGGAAGGCATCGGCTCCGGCTCGGTGAGCAATCCGGTGGAGGATGTCGCGCATTCCGAATTGATCTTTCTGATTGGCGCCAATCCGAGCTCCAACCATCCGGTGGCTGCGAGCTGGATCAAAAATGCGATCAAGCGCGGTGCGAAACTGGTGCTGGCCGACCCTCGCCAGACGCCGCTCGCACGTTTCGCGCACTGGCACCTGCAGTTCCGCCCGGATACGGACGTGGCGTTGCTCAACGGCCTGCTGCACGTGATCATCCACGAGGGTTTGACCGATCCGGAGTTCATTGCGTCCCGCGTCAATGGATTCGAAGCGCTGAAGGCAGCGGTCGAGGAGGCAACGCCCGAGCGCATGACCGATATCTGCGGTATTGACGCGGAAACCATCCGCGCTGTGGCGCGCGCCTACGCGACGTCGAAAGCGTCGATGATCCTCTGGGGCATGGGCATCAGTCAGCATGTGCACGGCACCGACAATGCGCGTTGCCTGATCTCGCTGGCGATGACGACCGGACAGATTGGTCGCGCTGGCACCGGCCTGCATCCGCTGCGCGGGCAAAACAATGTGCAGGGCGCCTCTGACGCTGGCCTGATACCGATGATGCTGCCGAACTACCAGCGTGTGAGCAACACTGCCGCGCGGGAGCATTTCGAAGCGCTGTGGGGCGTACCGATCGGCGACAAGCCTGGCCTCACGGTCGTCGAGGTGATGAATGCCATCCACGCTGGCACCGTGCGCGGCATGTACATCGAAGGCGAAAACCCGGCGATGTCCGACCCCGATCTTGATCATGCGCGTGCGGCGCTGGCCAAGCTCAAGCATCTGGTGGTGCAGGACATCTTCCCGACCGAAACGGCGATCCTTGCCGACGTGATCCTCCCAGCCTCCGCGCATGCCGAGAAATGGGGCAGTTACACCAACACCGATCGCCTGATTCAGGTCGGGCGACCAGCGCTGACACCTCCGGGCAGTGCGCGACAGGACTTGTGGGCAATTGAACAGATTGGCCGTCGTCTAGGACTCGACTGGGACTATTGGCGCGATGCCGATGGTGACGGACACGCGGCGACAGAGACTCCGGTGGCGCGGGTGTATGAAGAAATGCGCTCGGTCATGGCGCCACTCACCGGTGTTTCCTGGTCGCGTCTGCGTAGCGAAGAAGCCGTCGTGACACCCGCGATGCGTGAAGATGCGCCGGGTGAGGCCGTAGTGTTTGTCGATCACTTTCCGACCAGCGACGGCCGCGCTTCACTGATGGCGACGCGCTTCGCACCAAGCGTCGAGCAAGTCAGTGCCGACTATCCCTTTGTACTGGCCACCGGCCGCATCCTGCAGCACTGGCACGGAGGCGCGATGACCCGCCGTGCGCAGACGCTGGAGGCGCTGGCACCGGAGCCGCTGTTCAACATGCATCCCGACGACGCCGCAGACGCAGGTCTGTTTGATGGCGACGCCATCTGCGTGACGTCTCATCACGGCGAAGTGAACGCGCGTGTGGCGGTGGAATCGAGCGTTCAGCGTGGCCAGTTGTTCATCCCGTTCGCCTATTGGGAAGCCGCTGCCAACAAGCTGACCGGTAGCGCGCTGGACCCATTCGGCAAGATCCCCGGGTTCAAGGTGACGGCAGTGCGCGTGACCGCAGCAGCGCGGCCGGACCTGCACGCATGAAAGCAATCGCATGAAATTCGCAGACTTTGCGGTCGGGCAGGTGATTGAGGCAGGCCCGTATGTTGTTGACGAGGCGGAAGTGCTGAGCTTCGCCAAAGCCTATGACCCACAGTGGTTTCATACCGATCCCGAGGCCGCTGCGAAGGGACGATTTGGCGGACTGATCGCCAGCGGCTGGCACACCTGTGGCATCGCCATGCGACTGGCGGCGGATGCAGCCTTGCATGGCTCGGAATCGTTTGCGTCGCCGGGCCTTGCCTACGTGAAATGGCTGCATCCGGTGCGACCGGGCGACGCGCTGCGCCTGCGCGCCACCGTGATTGAATGCCGCCGCTCGGAAAAGCGCCCGGAGCTCGGCGTCTTGCGCTGGCGCTGGCAGCTTTACAACGCGCACAGCACTGAAGTGCTCGATCTCGAAGCGACCAGCCTGTTCGATTTGTCGCCGCGCTGATCTTGTCGCGATCTGCGCTTGCATAGCAGTCATCCGGACACTCCGGGCGCATGCGCTACGCTTGCGGCAACCCATTGGCTGTATCTGGAGGCATCGCCCATGAAATCGATCATCACCACCACCGCTGCCGTCGCCGTGACGCTGTCGTCAGCATTCACTCTTGGCAGCGCGTCTGCTCACGCGCAGAGCTGGCCAACGAAACCTGTTCGCATCGTCGTACCGGCGCCCGGCGGCTCGTCGCTGGACATCGTGGCGCGTTTGCTGAGCGACAAGCTCAAGGACAAGTGGGGCCAGCCAGTGATCGTCGATCCAAAGCCGGGCGCGGGGGGCACGATCGGTGTGGATGTCGCCGCGAAGTCGACCGACAACCACACGCTGGTCATCGGCTTCCCTGGCCCGACGGCGTATGGCCCTTTCCTTTACAAGAAGATGCCATACGACGTCAGCAAAGATCTGGTACCCATCGTCATCACCACCACGCAGCCGAACGTGCTGGCGGTGAACGGTAATCTGCCGGTGAAGAACGTCGCGGAGCTGGTTGCCTACGCTAAGGCCAACCCCGGCAAACTGTCCTATGCCAGCGTCGGCAACGGCTCGTCGTCACATCTGGCGATGGAACTGTTCAAGACTGAGGCGGGGATTGATGCGCAGCACATTCCGTTCAACGGCTCGCCCCCAGCCGCGCTGTCGACGGCGAACGGCGACACGCAACTGCTGTTTGCGGTGGCTTCCGGCATTGCACCGCATGTGCAGAGCGGCAAGATTCGTCAGATCGCAGTGACCAGCAAGGGCCGCTTTGAATCATTGAAGGACCTGCCGAGCATTGCGGAGAGCGGTATCAAGGACTTTGAGGCTGTTGCCTGGAACGGGCTGTTCGGGCCGTCCTCGCTGCCGGCCGACGTGGTGGCCAAGATCAACGCCGACGTCAACGCGGCCCTGACCGATGCAGGCGTGAAGGATCGCATCGTCAACGCCGGCATGGCGCCTGGCGGCGGTACCGCGGCATCGTTCAAGTCGATGCTGGACGCCGACATGAAGAAGTGGGGCGGCATAATCAAGCGGTTGAACATACAGCTTGACTGAGAAATGCTGATGCTGCTGCCGGTCCGGGTCGACATTGCCGCTGCTCAGGCCAACGCAGACGGGCACTTTCGCTGGAGTTGTTGCACCACGTGCGGCGCTACCGCAGATACGCGATGAGCTTTTGCGCAGTGGCGTCAGCTTCGGCGAACTAGCCGGCGTTCTGCTGCGCGCGCAGAGTGGCCAGTTGGCGTTCGACCAGCAGGCGCGCGGCAGCTTCAGTCGCCTCTGCCTGCTGCGGCGCGACGGCATTGAATATCTGCTGCCCCGGCTCACCGCCACGATTCGCGGCGCCGACCTCGGCGAACGCGAGCGCAACATCGGTCATGATGCCGTAGCGCTCTGCGGCCGGCAGGCTGGCGGTGGCTTCGACAATGGTGGTACCCGCTGCCAGCACCCGCTCGCGTACGTCGCTATCACCCAACAGCGGCGAGGCGTCGCGCAAGGCTGCGGCACGCACCGCCGGCGAAGCGATCTTTTCCAGCGTCGCAAAAAAAGCGTTCAGCGTCCGCGCCGTCCGTTCGGGCTCGGCGCCCGTCTGCCACTGCGCCCGCCAGGCCAGTGCAAGCACGCGTGCCTGGGTGCGGGCAGTACTGGGGGCCGCCGCGTTGCCGGCTTTGGTCGCCAGTGCATCAATCTCGGACACCAGCGCGCGGGCACGCGGTGCTGCGCCAGAAGCTGCGGCCAACTGCGCCTCGGCAGCGAGCAGCTGCGCCTTTGCCAGCGCCCATTCCGCCTGGGCATGAGCCCGCGACGGCGCGTCCTTGATGGCGTCAAGGCCGGTTTGTGCGCGACTGAGCAGGTCGCGACCCGTGTCAACCAGATGCGCTTTGCTGCCAAGCGCAGCGCCCGCTCTCGCCAGTGCAATCGCGCGCTCGCCAGCATCGGCGACTGCGCTCAGCGCATCCTGCAAGCGCGGCAGTTGAGCGGCGAACTGCGACGCCGGCGTCGCCGCGAGCGTTAACGCCTGCATTTCGATCTCCTGCATCCGCACCTCGGCAGCGAGCGCCGGTTCACCGATCAGTTCGGGCGTATTTTTGACCGACAGCAGGACGTCGCGCGCCCTCGTCAGTTGCCCGATTTCAGCCACTGTGCGCGAGGTGGCCAGCGCCAATTGCATCTTGCGCTGCATGCTGATGCCGATGGTCGGGTGTACTGACGGGCCGGCGCCCGCCGCAGCGACGGGTTGCGACCGTGCCGCTTGTTCGACTGCGCTTTCGAGCGCGAGGCTGCGCAAGGTGACACGGTTCCCCGCGCCAGACGCACGCTGCGCACCGGACGGTATGGCGATGTCCGCAGCACCGGAAAGTCCGTCGAAAAGTCGCTGGCTCGCCAGCGACCAGTCGCCCTTGCTGCTTAGCCAGAGCGCAATCAGCCCCCCGCTGACCACCGCCACAGCAGTCGCCGCAAGCGAGGCCACGATCCATTGCAGTCGACGACGGCGATCACGGCGGTGATCGACTTCGACCAGCTCGTACGCGCCGCCGAGATCGGCGCGAATGTGCTTGCGGAAGATCGCGGCCTGCGCCGCCATGCGCATGCGGTCTTCGGCATTGATCTTTTGTCGCGAGTCCCGCTCGGCCTTGCGCTCCCGCGCCCTGGCGATTTTCTTGCGCTTGCGCAGCAAGGCTGGTGTGATCTTGTCGACGTAAACGCCACAGGCCGGGCACTTGCGCTCCTCCGTCAGGTGAACATGCTCACTACAGGCGGGGCAGGTCACGCGATCGTCGTGCACCAGCGTCTGCACGTTAAGCGCCGGCGTGACAGACACCGTCAGGCCGGCACGGACAAAGCGCTCCGCGACCTGCACGGCACGCGACTTCGGCGACGAGCCCTTGACCTTGGCCATCTGCCCGGCACGCAGCAGCTTCAGCAGGGAAGCGACGTACTTCTCCGGGATGCCGGCGGCCTGCAGAGCAACCGGATCAAGCGAATCGACGTCGCCGCCATCCCGCAGCCGTACCATCACGTCGTACAGCTCGTATTCGCTTTCGAGAGAGAGTTCTTGCTTGTCAGCCAAGGTGTTTCGGTGCCGCAGTCGCCGCCACCTTTCCGGCAGCCTGTCGTGAATTTACTAACGTAAACAAATATGACATGCGGCGGGCTGAAGGTGCACACCAATTTGCACTGCCGTGCAATGTCGCCTCCCCCTAAGCGCCGGCATCGCTTCGCCGCGATCGGATGGCCAGCCAAAGCGCCGCGATCAGGGCGATGGCAATGAACGGCGCTGCCGTGTAATTGACGATCTCCCAGCCGCGTGCGTTCACCAGCACGCCGGCACTGGACGACGACACCGCCATGGTGCCGAACACCAGCATGTCGTTGAAACCCTGAACGCGCGTCTTTTCGGACGGCCGATAGGTCTCGGTCAGCAACGCGGTGCCGCCGATGAACATGAAGTTCCAGCCGACGCCAAGGACAAACAGGCCGAACCAGAAATGCGCCACGGTGGTGCCGGACAGATCGATGCCGAGCGTCACGAAATTCAGCAGGCAGCCGACGATGATGATCTGCAGCGCGCCGAAGCGCTTGATCAGGTTGCCGGTGAAGAAGCTTGGCGCAAACATGCCCACCACGTGCCACTCGAGCACGAACACGCCCTCCTTGAACGGATGGCCGCAGAAGCTCATCGCCAGCGGCGTCGCCACCATCAGCAAGTTCATGACGCCGTAGCCCAGCGCTGCCGACAGCGCCGCGACGATGAATTTCGGCTGCCGTGCGATTTCGCCCAACGGCCGTGCCGGCTCATCGCTTTTGTCGATGCCCAGCGCCGGCAGCTTCAGTCGCGACTGTACGACCATCGCGACGATGGCGAAGGCAACCAGCGAGAGATAAGTGCCAGCATAGGTGACAGCCAGCCAGTCCTTGGTCAGCTTCGAGCTCTCCGGCCCGATCAGGCCGCCGACAATGCCACCCGCCAACACCAGCGAGATAGCCCGTGCCTTGTCCGGCCCGGTCACCGCATCAGCGGCGGCAAAGCGGTAGAACCCGCCAGTGGCGTTGTAGCAGCCGACGAAAAAAGTGCCGAGGCACAGGCCCCAGAACGACCTGGCCATCACGGCCACCGCACAGATGACGGCGCCGAGCATCGCCAGCAGGCTGCCGGTCATGAAGCCCCGGCGCCGGCCACGCCTGCGCATGAACGACGCGGCGGGCATCGCCGAAATCGCGCTGCCGATCACGTAAGTCATCGCCGGCAGTGTGGCGAGAATCTTGTTGTCGGCCAGCATGTAGCCGGTCAGGGCGTTCACCGCCATCAGGATGACCGTGTTGGTCAGCAGCAGGCCCTGGCAGAGGGCAAGCAGGAAAACGGTGCGTCGTTGGTCGGGTGCGAAGCTCATCCGGGCATGCTAGCGCGGCGTCCCCGCCGCCTGCCGCCCGTGGTTCGGCCTTGTGCTGGCGGGCTTGGCGCCGGTCGTTGTCTTCGTGCCCAACAGGCCGAAGGCGCCGACGCGAGTCTCGACGACGATGCGTTGCCCGAGCACTCTCCCGGCAGAGATGCATAGCGCGTGCATGGTCTGATAGATCACGTCACAACCTTGCCGGCCGCAAAATCGATCGCGGTGGTGATGCACTTGGCGCGTGCATGCACGCACCGAGGCTGGCGCTCAGGCGATCTCGAATACCTGCTTCAGGTACGTCAGATACGACGTGTCGTCGCACATTGTCTTGGCCGGCGTGTCAGAGAGTTTTGCCACTGGTTGACCATTGCAGCGTACCATCTTGAGCACGATCTGAAGGGGCGTGTAGCCAAGATCGTTGGTGAGGTTGGTGCCAATGCCGAAAGCGGTTTTGGCGCGCCCCTGAAAGTGCCGCGCGATCTCGATGGCGCGCGGAAAGCTCAGCCCGTCGCTGAACACCAGCGACTTGGTCTTCGGGTCCACGCGGTTGGCCAGGTAGTGATTGATGATGGCCTCACCCCAGGCGATGGGTTCGCCGCTGTCATGGCGCGCGCCATCGAACAGCTTGCAGAAATACATGTCGAAATCGCGCATGAAGGCGTTCAGGCCAGCCACGTCCGAGAGTGCAATTCCCAGGTCGCCGCGATATTCATCCGCCCACTTCTGGAATGCCCAGCGCTGCGAGTCACGCAGCCGCGGCCCCAGCGCCTGTGCCGCCTGCAGCCACTCGTGCGCCATGGTGCCCACCGCAAGCAGACCGAGTTCTTTCGCGAAATACGCATTGCTGGTGCCCACGAACGCACCCTGCGTGCGGGCCTTGACCGTACTCAGCACCTCGCGTTGCCAGGTGTGCGAAAAGCGGCGTCGGGTGCCGTAGTCGGCGAACGAAAAGCCAAGCTCTGGCGAAAGCGCGTTGACCAGATCAAGCTTGGCCGCGAGGCGGCGCCGGCCTTCATCAAGGTCGGGCACCGGCTGCGTGCGGCGAAAGTAGACCTCGTTGACGATGGCGAGGATCGGGATCTCAAACAGGATCGTGTGCAGCCACGGCCCCTTGATCTCGATGGCGAGATCGTCACCGGCAGCGCGGATGTCGATGTGCTTGCGGTTGAAGTGAAACAGCGCCAGAAAATCGACGAAGTCGCTCTTCACATAGCGCAATGAACGCAGGTAGTCGAGCTCATCATCGGCAAAACGCAAGGCGCACAGCGCGTCCACCTCACGATTGACCTCATCGGCATACGGCGCCAGCGCCACGCCCTCGTTGCGGCACTTGAAGCGGTACTCCACCTGCGCACCGGGAAACTGGTGCAGCACCGCCTGCATCATGGTGAACTTGTAAAGGTCGGTGTCGAGGAGGGAGTGGATGATCACGGCGGGCAGAGCAAGGGATGCAGATACAGTTTAGCCGGCCCAGCGCGCCGCTGATCGGCAACAATGCTGGCCGTCGCCACACTACGCATCCCGAAACTAAAATATGCATCCAGCATACATAAGCGGTGCAGTTTACTGATGCGTATTTCCCTGTACTTGTTGCTTTCCGTCTTTGGCTGCGGGTTGCTAACCAGCGCGCACGCGGCGAGTGGCGTTGATGCGGCTACGCGACCAGTGTTGGGGCCACCGCCGCTGGCAGAGCAGAACGTGCTCGATCGCTACCTTCATCCGGACACGACAGAAGGCTCGCAGAAGGCGAACCAGTCCTCACTCAGTCGGGCGCAGGTGGTCAGCCTCTACAACACGCTTTATGTTCCGGGAAATACAGTCGCTTCCGGTTGGACAGGAAGTGGTCCGCCGACCTGTGCTCCCGGCTCAACTGCAGCGGCATTTCAAGTGGCTATAAGAGATCGAGTTAGCTTCTTTCGTCAAATCGCCGGTCTGCCGGTGGTCGGGATGTTTGCCGCCGGAAGTACGCCCATGCTCAATGCGCAAGCATCAGCCTTGATGCAGGGCAGCAACAGTTGGAATGCTGTTAACCCGCACGCGCCACCCACGTCGTGGGCGTGTTACTCGGCCGGTGGTGCAACGGCGGCTGGAAAAAGTAATCTCGCAAAGGGGGCGGCTGGTCCGGGGGCGGTTAGTCTTTATATGGACGACTACGGTGTTGGGAACGAAGTAGTGGGCCACCGCCGATGGCTACTCTATCCACCGCTGGCCAACGTGGCGACTGGGGATGTAACCGCTGCGTCAGGGGTAACTTCAGCGAACGACTTGTGGGTCATCGAAAACGCTGGCGAAGGTACTTGGGGTGTCCGGCCTTCGATGCCGAACGGCGTAGCTTGGCCACCGGGCGGTTATGTGCCTTATCAGGTTCTGCCGTCGACGTCGAATCGTTGGTCTTTCAGCTGGCCAGGCGCCAACATGGGCGCCGCGACCGTTTCGATTACCAAAGACGGTCAGCCGGTTGCGGTCCTGGGTTACGACAGTCGCGACAACTTCGGCTATGGTGACGCCTCGATCGTATTTCGGCCCAACAATGTAGCTGCCTCTGGAACGGCTGTGTCGTACGCTTCGCCAGGCCTGACAGATCAGACGTATGTCGTCACCATCAGTGGCATGACGGGCGGTGGTGCTCCGGCTTCGATCACTTACACGGTGACAGTGATTGATCCCTCGGTGAGTCCTGACGCTACCATCTCCGGCACCATCACCAATGGCGCTGCCGGTGTGGCAGGTGTCAGTTTCTGCGCGCAACCTTCAGCTGGCGTAAGTTGTACCGCGTCAAATGCCTCCGGGGCGTATAGCTGCACGGTGCCCAGCGGATGGACCGGCCGGCTGCATTCACCGATGGTGGGCAGCAACCGGATTCCCGCGCAGTCGTTCGCCAACGTCACATCCGCTGTCACGCGCAATGTGTCCGCCAGCAGCGGCGTGCCAGGTTGCAACCTTGATGTGGACAACAATGGTCTGTTCGATGCGGCTACGGATGGTGTCGCGATCATGCGGCGCATGTTGGGTTTCGGGCAATCTGCATTTGCGGGCCTCGCGGGCACATGCGCTGCGAATACGACTGCCAGCGCAATCTATGCGGCGACGAACGCAAGCTACAACGCTGCGGGTTACAACGCCACCGGCGGCAGCGCGACGCTGCCCGCGACCGATGGTGCGGTGATCCTGCGCGCCATGCTCGGACTCACCGGTTCTGCGGTGACCAACGGCCTCGGGCTTGCGTCTGAAGGCGGAGCGAGCCGAACTTCATGGACTAACATCCAGTCATGGCTGAACACGACCTGCGGCGCGAATTTCTAGGACTCGGGCAGCGGGTTGGCAGCACGATGGTGTCTGGAGCACCTGGCTCCCGGTCGCCCGTGCGATCAGTTTCAGCGCTGTTGCTCGCGGTCGTGGTGCTGGCAGCAGGGGTTGCTGGCGCGGCGGCACCCAAGACGGTGAACTCGCCATCCGGCAACAGTGCCAAGGCGACGGATGCGCGGGACGTGCTGGGCCTGATCGTCAAGTTTGAAGCCGACGCTGGTCCCGCGTTGCCGGCCGCAGCGCTGCGTGAAACGCGTCTGGCGCGAATCAGTTCGCTGCTGGCCCCGATTGGGGTTCGGGTGTCGTATGTGCGCACGCTGGCGAGTGGCGCCGAACTGTTGCGCTTCGACCAGCTGATGGGGTTGGGTGACGCCGAGGCAATGGCGGCTGCGGTGTCGCGGCTGGACGGTGTCCGCTACGCCGCCCCGAACCGCACGATACGGCCGCAGGCGGTACCGACCGATCCCGAGTTTTCATTTCAATGGGGCTTTCAGTACGTTCCGGGCTCGATGGAGGGCGCCAATTTCACGTCTGCCTGGGATATCACGACGGGTTCGTCCGCACAGACTATCGGCATCATCGATAGCGGCATTTCCGGTAGCAACGAAGAGTTCGCGGGTCAGCTCCGAATCGATCCACTGTTTCCTAACGGTGGCTACGATTTTTACTCGGCAGCCGCGACCTCGAGTGATGGTGATGGTCGCGACGACGACCCGGAGCAGGCGCCAAGTACCTGTGGTCATGGCAACCACGTTGCTGGAACGATCGGGGCGAGAACGGCGTTCTCTGTCAGCGGTACCGGCGTTGCCGGCGGCGCCTCTGCCAGCAAGTTGCTGATCGCCCGCGCGCTCAATTTCATCGGCACCGATGCCGACGCCATTGACGCGATGCACTGGATGGCCGGCGATGCGGTGCCGGGCGTGCCAGTCAATCCCAACATTCCGGTGGCCGTCAACATGAGCTTCGGGGCATCCGGCGGCTCCTGCGGGCCCGCCTACCAGGAAGCGGTGGATGCCTTGCGTGCGGCTGCGGTGGTGCCGGTGGCTGCGGCTGGTAACAGCAATCAGGATGTTGCGATTTTCGCGCCGGCCAACTGCCGAGGCGTTGTCGCGGTCGCGGCGGCCGATACCCTGGGTGCAAAAGCGTCATTCAGCAATTACGGCGCTGGCGTGGTGATCACGGCACCTGGCGTCGATATTCTTTCTACGGGCGGTGCGGGCAGCACCAATGTCTCCTGCTTCAAGAGCGGCACATCGATGGCCTCTCCGCACGTCACTGCCGCGGTTGGCCTGATGCGCGCGCTGATGCCCGCGCTCAACGTCAATCAGGTGGCGCTGGCGCTGAAGTCCGCCGCGCGTCCCTTCCCTGTGGGCAGCACCTGTACCACCAGCATCTGTGGCGCCGGCCTGCTGGATGCCCGGCGCTCGCTGGATGCCTTGACTGGCAGCGTCGTACGCGTCGGCTGGAACGAGCCCGCAGTGACGCTGCGCGAGAACGACGGCAATCTGGTGGTGACGGTGAGCCGCATTGGCAACCCGTCGCAGGCGGTCACCGTCGGCGTGGTCGCCGACCCCGGAACGGCGCTCGCGGGCGTGGATTACGGCACGCCAAGTTCAACCACGCTCACCTGGGCGGCCAACGACGTGAGTGATCGTACGGTGACGGTGCCCATCATCGCCCGCAGCGGCGAGCAGGGCACGCGCGCCTTCGCGCTGCGCCTCTACACGATCTCCGGTGGAACGCAGATCGTGGCGCCGGCGTCGATCAACGTAACGATCAACGAGGTCGACTGCAACTCGGTCACGCCGATTCTGTTTGGCGAGACCAAGAGCGGCAGTCTCGACGTCGCCCATCCGGAAAACTATTGCCACGGCGGTGTGCGTGGCCCGGCGTTCAACACGGTGCGCTACAGTTTTGCCGGCAGCGCGGGTGACGTTGTGTCAATCGACATGACCAGCACCACCGCGGCGCCGAACGTGCTCGACACCTACGTTTATCTGCTTGATCCAGCCAGGCGCGTGCTGGCCGAGAACGACGACATCGTATCGACCGTGAACCGCAATTCGCAGATCGTGCAGTACCAGCTGACCCAGACCGGCACCCACTACATCGATGCCACCACCTACGGCAGCTCTGCCGATGCCGCCGGCAGTTTCAATCTGCGGCTGTACCACTGCGGCGGCTACGTCGCCGGCAGCACGTGCAGCGTCGATATCGACGGCGACGGTCTGGTCGACAGCACTGATTCGCTGCTGGCGGTGCGCCGTCTTGCTGGCATGACAGGCTCGGCGCTGGTGGTGGGGCAGTCGTTCCGGGCGTGCGCCAGCCGCACTACCGCCAGTGCCGTCGCGAGCTTCATTGACGCGCAAAACACCTCGTCCGGGCCGCCCCTGGCATTCGACCTTGATGGCGACGGCCAGGTGCTGGCGAGTACCGACGGCTTGCTCCTCGTGCGGGCCCTGCTCGGGTTGACCGGCGACGCCGTCATCACCGGTGCGCTGGGGCCGGCTGCGACGCGCAACACCTGGCCGCTGATCCGCACTTATCTGAATGGGCAGTGTGGTCTGGCGCTGTTGCCGTGACCTGAGGAAACGCTGAACAAGTCCCACGTGCGCATCGCATCGTCGGACTTGGGCTCACCGCTCATCCCAATCCGCCGCGCGCTGCATCACCCGGACTTATTCAGCGTTTCCCCAAATCGCTGTGCCCGCGAGCTGCGGCGTGTACCGGGCTCGACTTTTGACGAAATGTGGCACTGAGCCCAATCCGATTGGGGCTTTCGCCAAAAAGCTATTGCCGCCGGTCGAGCAGCAGGACGGCGGCGCCTGAGGCCACGAACAGTCCGGCGCTGCCACGGTTGACGCCGCGCAGCCAGGCTGGGTGGGTGGCCAGCCAGCGGTTCACGCTGCCAGCCGCGGCGCCGAGTGCGCTGTAGGCAATGATGGTCAGCACGGAGAAGATCGCACCGAGCAGCAGCATCTGCACCAGTGGGCTCGATGCGCCGTCACCCGCCTGCACGAACTGCGGCACGAAAGCGAGCACGAACAGGGCAACCTTCGGGTTGAGCAGATTGCTCAGCACGCCACGCATGAAGATCACCCGGAGCGGTGCCGGCTTCGCGGTCACCACCGCGGTGCCGATGGCGGCGCTGCGCCACTGCTGGATGCCGAGATAGATCAGGTAGGCACCACCGACCAGCTTCATCACCCAGAACGCCGTCTGGCTGGCGGTTAGCAACGCACTGACGCCGAACGCGGCTAGCAGCGAATGGCCCATGATGCCAACGCCCGCGCCACAGGCGTGCGCGCAGCCGGCGGTCCGCCCCTGGGTGAGCCCGCGCGAGAGCGAGAGCAGCATGTCCGGCCCCGGAATCGCGATGATGATGGCGACAGCGGGCAGATAGAGGAGGGTCTGGTCAAGGCTCAGCATGACGGCAGTCTAGCGCGGCGACAGTGCCGATGTCGCAATTGTGACGGCATCAGAAAAATCTCATAAATCGCCTGGATCGGCATACACTGCCACGACAGGCATCCGCTGCGGGGACGAGTATGGCAACTGTCCAGCTTTCCGATGGGATGACGGCTTATGAGCTTGCCGGGCCGGAGGCTGGCCCGCTGGTGGTGCTGGTTCACGGCGGCACCATCCCGATGTGGACGTGGGACGGCCAGATGGCGGCGCTGCACGGTGCCGGCTTCCGCACGCTGCGCTATGACATGTACGGCAAGGGCCATTCAGCGGCACCGGCGGTGCAATATGACCGCGCGCTGTTCCGGCGGCAGTTGCAGGAACTGCTGGAAGCCCTTGCGGTGCCGCTGCCACTACATCTGGCGGGGTTCTCGTTTGGCGGCGCCGTGGCAGCCGGCTATTGCGTGGCGTTCCCAAAGCAGGTGGCGTCGCTGGCGCTGATCGCACCGGTGTTGCGCTTTGAGGAGGGGCACCCGATGCTGCGCACCGCGCGGCTGCCGGTAGCGGGCCAGCTCTTTGTGCAGTATGTGGTGCTGAAGAAAGCGGCCGAGCGGGCCGCGCGTCTGTGGGCGGGGGCGCCGGACGCCGACCGCTACGGACGGCTGTTTCAGGAACAGTTGTTGCAACCCGGCTTTGATCGCGCGTTTGCCGCCTTTCTGCGCAGCGATGCGCTGGACGACTACTCCGAGACCTATCGTCAGGCCGGAAAGGTAATGCGCAACACTTTGCTGGTCTGGGGCGACCACGACACCGACATCCGGCGTTCACACATCGTGCGCGTGCGCGACTGGCTGCCGCAGGCCGACTACCACGAGCTGGCGGGCGCCGGGCACGGGGCGATGTTTCAAGCGGCTGATCGCGTCAACGAGATTCTGGTGCGGCACCTGCAAATGGCGTCGCGCCAGGCCTGAGCCGTCGCTCCCGCTGACGCCATTCAGCTTTTTGCCGAGAGCCTCATTTGCATTGGGCTACCAGCCGGTTATTGATGCTTGTCGACTTTTGCCAATTTGCGGCGGTAGGCCCGACAAAATGGTCGTTTCACCGAAAAGATGTATGCCAATCACCGGTCTGGCTTCGTCGTCGCCTGGCAAGCGGTCGCCTCAGCCGTGGCTACCGGCTGATCGTCATGGTTGCGGCACGCCGTTCTGCCATGCCGACCAATGGCTCACGATGTCATTAATCAGCAGGCTGCCGACGCGGAACAGATTTTCGGTGGCCGAACCAAAGCCGCCGGAGCCGCCATTGGTTGATGCCATCAGCGACGCATAAGCCGTCTGTCCGGGGTGGGGGCGGTCGAAGTTCGACGCCGTGCGCAGCACCGCCAGACGTTTGATATCCACCTTGCCCGCCGCCGCGGCGCGGGCCAATGCGTTGTACGTTGCGTTGTCCTCCTGCTGCGTGGTGCAGTAGGTGCCGCGACCATCGGTCAGCAGTTTGGTCCAGTCGCGGGCGTGCTGGCCGAGGCGATGACCGTGCCACCAGGTATCGCCGCCCAGTGTGTCGCATTGCTTCACCGTCGGCGGCTGATTCGCGGGCGCCTTGCGATAGTTGGCGCGGTAACGCTTCGCCTTGTCGCTGTCGGCCAGCGTCACACCTTGCGACAGGGCCAGCGCCTTCTGCAGCAGCGCCTCATCAAGCTGCGCGACCTCGGTGTGATATTCGAACTTCGGCTTCTCGCCGGGGCCTTTGGTCATGATGCCGAGGTAACCGCTCCGCCAGCCCTTCGGCATCTCGCGGGCGTCGATCTCATGCGCAATGCCAACGTCCACCAGATAGCGCGCCCAGGTTGCAGTGCCGGTGGTGCCTTGCGCGGGGTCGATACCGGCAATCCCTGCTACCAGAAAGTAGGTTTGCTTCAGGTTGAAGCGCGGGTCCAGCGTCAGCGCCATCACTGAAGCCGCGACGTTGGCGTGACCCATGCCGGCAACCATCAGGCAGACATCGTCGGTATTGCAGCGAATCGCATTTGACTCGGGCAACAGCCCCGGCACCGGTATCTCCTGCTCCAGCTTCAGCGGTGCAATCCACGGCTTTGCCTCCGGCGGGAACATGCTGATGATGACCGCTTTCAGCGGGCGCGGTGGCGTCTGCTGTCCGAACGCTGTGGTCGCTGAGCATGCGACCGTTAGCGAGACAAGCAGGCGGCAGATGGTTCGAACGGGCAGGCAACGCAGGGCGGCGACGGGCATAAGCGACTTTCAACCAGTAAAAGAGAAAGGCCCGAAACCGGGCCTTTCTGCATGCACAAAGCGATCCAGAGGATCAGAGTTCCAGCGAAATCTTCTTGGCGTCGACCACGCGCTTCCACTTGGCGACCTCGCGCTTGACCTGGTCGCTGAACTGCTCCGGCGTGTTGCCGATGACAAAGGCGCCGTTTTCTTCAAGCTTCTTGACGGTGTCAGGATCTTTCAAGGCCTGTATCGAGGCCTCGTAGATTTTCTTGACGATGTCTTTCGGCATGTTGGCCGGGCCGACCAGACCGAACCAGGTGTCGGCCTCGTAGCTCTTCAAACCCAGCTCGGCGAAGGTCGGCACATTGGGCAGCTGCGGGATGCGCTTCGGGAACGCCAGTCCGATCGGGATGAAGTTGCCCGCCTTGATTTGCGCCAGCGAGGAGGACAGGTTGTCCCACATGATTGGCACGTTGCCGGCGAGCACGTCGGTCACGGCCGGGCCAGCGCCCTTGTAGGCGATGTGCTGGGCATCGGTGCCGGTCTCGACCAGGAACAGCTCCATCGCGAGGTGGCCTACGCCGCCCGCGCCTGAGCTCGCGTAGCTGAACTTGCCTGGATTGGCTTTCAGGGCCGCGACGAATGACTTGTAGTCCTGATGCGGGAAGTTCTTATTGACGATGATGATGCCCGGCACCGACGCGAGGTTGGTGATGTGGGTGAACTGGGTCATCGGGTCAAGCTTGTTGTTCTTGTAGGCAACGATGTTGGTGCCCATCGTCGACACCGAACCCATGCCGATGGTGTAACCGTCGGCCGGCGACTTGGCGATTTCTGCGGCACCGATCGAGCCACCGGCGCCCGCCTTGTTCTCGACGATCACCGGTTGCCCGAGCAGCGGGGACAACTTGGCGGCCATGATGCGGCCGACGATATCGGTGCTGCCGCCAGGGGCGAACGGAATCACCAGGCGGATTGGCTTGCTGGGATAGGCCTGTGCAAAGGTGACGCTGGCTGCGAGAGCTGCGGCGACCGCAGCGGCGGTTTTGATGAGACGCATAACGTAAGTTCCTCCGAAAAACTGGCCGAAAGTGTACGGCTAAAACGGCAACACGATTTCGGGGTTGACCCGCGCAAACTGGGCGCGGAAGTCATCCTGGATGCGAGCGAGCGCTGCCGGCGTGTCTGCCTCAAAACGGAGCACGATGACTGGCGTGGTGTTGGACGGCCGTGCCAGCCCGAAGCCGTCGGCGTACTCGACGCGCAGGCCGTCAATGGTGGCGATGCGGGTGGCGGTGGTGAACTCTGCTTTCGCCTTGAGCTGTTCCATCAGTGTGAAGTGTTCACCTTCGGCACACTTCAGGTTCAGTTCGGGCGTCGAGGGCGCGTTCGGCAAGTCTTCGAGCACCCTGCTCGGGTTGGCTGACTTTGAGACGATTTCGAGCAGCCGGGCGCCGCAGTAGATGGCGTCGTCGAAGCCGTACCAGCGCTCCTTGAAGAAGATGTGGCCGCTCATCTCGCCGGCCAGCGGCGCGCCAGTTTCTTTCAGTTTCGCCTTCACCAACGAATGCCCGGTCTTCCACATCATCGGCTCGCCGCCATGGTCGCGGACGTAATTGTCGAGCAGTCGTGTGCATTTGACGTCGTAAATGATGGTGGCACCCGGATTGCGCGAGAGCACGTCGCCGGCGAACAGCATCATCTGGCGGTCGGGGAAAATGATGTCGCCGTTCTTGGTCACGATGCCGAGGCGGTCACCGTCGCCATCAAAGGCCAGACCGAGCTCGACGTCGGTCTCGCGCACCACCTTGATGAGGTCTTCAAGGTTCTCCGGCTTCGACGGATCGGGGTGATGGTTCGGGAAGTTGCCGTCGATGTCGCAGAACATCTCGACGACTTCGCAGCCCATCGCGCGGAAGATTTTCGGAGCGAGTTCACCTGCTGCGCCATTGCCGCAGTCCACGGCGATCTTCATCGGGCGCGCGAGCTTGGCATCGCCGACGATGCGGTCGATATAGGCCTGCTTGATATCGGCAGCGCTTTGCTTGCCGCTGCCGGACTTGACGTCGCCCGACTCGGCGCGCGTCTTGATCGACTGGATGGTGTCGCCCCAGATCGCCTCGCCGGCAACGACCATCTTGATGCCGTTGTAGTCGGGCGGGTTGTGGCTGCCCGTCACGCTGACGCAGGAGCCGGTGCCGAGATGATGGCCCGCGAAGTACGACACCGGCGTCGGCACGAGCCCCAGATCAATGGCGTCACAGCCGGTGGAGGTGATGCCGTCACGTAGCGCCTGCGAGAGCGCGGGCCCAGACAGGCGGCCATCGCGTCCGACTGCAATTGCACTCGCGCCGCGCTCGAGCGAGAGCGTGCCGAGCGACTGGCCAACGGCATAGGCGATGTCAGGCGTCAGCGTTTTGCCAACGATGCCGCGGATGTCGTAGGCCTTGAAGATTTCGGGGGGGAGGGCGGGGCGGGTGGTCATGCCAGAGATTGTAGGGTGGGCAACTGCTTGCCCGCGCGTCGCTGCACGACCGATTCTGTGTGCATCTTTGTGGCCTTGGCAGACCGCGTGGGCAACGAGTTGTCCGTTCTACGGCAGATTCGACATGAAGAATTCGCAGAGCCGTTTCGGCAGCCAGTCCAGACGCCCCGGGAATGGCCCCGTGACGAACCCGACGTGACCACCGTCCGTCGGTTGTTCCAGCACCACGTTGTCCGGTACTTCCCATTCGTTGGGGAATAGTGACGCAGGAACGAACGGGTCATTCATGGCGTTGAGCAGCAGGAACGACAAACGGATCTTCGGAACGAAACCGCGCGACGAAGCGCGGTGGTAGTAGTCCCATGCGCTCGAATAACCGTGTGTCGGCGCCGTGTAGTGCTCATCGAACTGCGGAAAGCTCTTTGGTTTGGCGAGGAATCCCTTTTCGCGCAGATGCGGGTGTTGCTCCATGCGCTTGGCGTAGCTCTCACCCATCGCCCGCATGAAGTAGGTGTTGAACACCCAGTTGTGGGTGTGCAGAATGGCCTCCGCCGAGATGCCAAGGTCGAGCGGGTTCGATACCGATGCTGCCGCCGCGATGACATCCTTGGCCATCTCACCCTGTTCACCGCACCACTTGGTCAGTGCATTGCCGCCGAGCGAAACACCAACAGCAAAAATCGTGCGCTCGGGAAAGCGCTTGCGCATCTCGCGCAGGACGATGTCACAGTGTTCGCTGTCGCCGGAGTGATACGAGCGGGGCAGGCGATTGGGCTCGCCCGAGCAACCGCGGAAGTGCGCGACCATGCCGGTCCAGCCGCGCGAATTGGCCTCGGCCATGGTGTTGCGGCAGTATTGCGAATCGCTGGAGCCCTCCAGTCCGTGAAAGAAGACAAGAAGCGGTTGCGCGGCGTCAGTTGCGTCAGCCCAGTCGAGGTCAACAAAGTCGCCATCGTCGAGCTCCAGCCGCTCCCGGCGATATGCAACGCGGGCGCGGGGCAGGTACTGCGCGTAGATGCTTTGCAGATGGCCGGTGGGTAGCCACCAGGGGCGCTGGTAAGTTGACTCGATGCGGGGCATGCAGCGAGTTTATGGCAGCCGCCGCAGTGGTGGTGACGCGCTGGCCAGACGGCGGCCCAGCGCGTCGATGTATGCTGCGGCTCATGGATACTAGCCTCGTCAGTCTTTTGCCCCCGTGGTCCACGCTCAGCGTGTTTATCGGCGCCAGCTTCCTGCTCGCTGTGATCCCGGGCCCCGTGGTGCTTTATGTCGTCGCGCGCAGCCTCTCGCAGGGTCGGCGCGCCGGGCTGATGTCGGTCGCCGGCGCTTCCACCGGTTCGCTGGTCAACGGCATCGCGGCGGGTGTTGGCCTGGCGGCCCTGTTCTCGGCCTCAGCGCTGATCTACTCGGTGTTCAAGTACGTCGGCGCCGCGTATTTGATCTATCTTGGGGTGAAGACGCTGCGGGCGACCAGTGACGACAAGGCGGGCGCAGCGGTGGACGCCGCGCTGCGCGCCGGGAAAGCCGAGTCAGTGCCGCTGTGGCCCTTGTTTCGCGATGGCTTCATCGTGGCGCTGTTCAATCCGAAGACGATCATCTTCTTCTCCGCTTTCCTGCCGCAATTCATGACCGAGCATGGCGCGGGCGGTGCCGCAGCCACGCAGGCAGTGGTGCTGAGTGCGCTGTTTGTGCTGATCGCGTCGGCGAGCGACGCCGTCTATGCGATCGCTGCCGGCAGCATCGCGCCGTGGCTTGCCCGGCATCGCGGTGCCGGCAAGACCGGTCGCACCATTGCCGGATGCTCCTTTATCGGTCTGGGCCTGTTTGCGGCGCTGTCCGGCCGCAAGACCTAGGCGCTACTCCGGCTGCGCCAGACGGCGCTTCTGCACGTCGGCCGCGAGCTGGCGCAGCACGCCTTCGGTCTGCGCCCAGTCGATGCAGGCGTCGGTGATGGAGACGCCGTAGGCCAGCTCTTTACCCGGCGTCAGGTCCTGGCGGCCTGGATTGAGGTGTGATTCGATCATGACGCCGAAGATGCGCTCGTCGCCCGCGGCCATCTGGCGGCCGACATCGGCGGAGACTTCGATCTGCTTGTCGTGCTGTTTGCTCGAATTGGCGTGCGAGAAGTCGATCATGATGCGTTGCGGCAGACCCGCCTTGCCGAGCTCGGCGCCCGACGCCTCGACGCTCGCGGCGTCGTAGTTGGGCGCCTTGCCGCCGCGCAGGATCACGTGGCAGTCCTCGTTGCCGTTGGTCGACACGATCGCGCTGTGGCCGCCTTTGGTGACCGACAGGAAGAAGTGCGGCGCTGCGGCGGCCTTGATGGCGTCAACCGCGATCTTGATGTTGCCATCGGTACCGTTCTTGAAACCCATTGGGCAGCTCATGCCGCTGGCGAGCTGGCGGTGCACCTGGCTCTCGGTGGTGCGGGCGCCGATCGCTCCCCATGAGATCAGGTCGGCGTAGTACTGCGGCGTCAGCGTGTCGAGGAACTCGGTCGCCGCCGGCACGCCCATCTCGTTGATGTCGAGCAGCAGCTCGCGGCACAGGCGCAGGCCCTCGTTGATCTTGAAGCTGCCATCGAGATGCGGATCGTTGATCAGGCCTTTCCAGCCCACCGTCGTACGCGGCTTCTCGAAGTAGACGCGCATGACGACGATCAGGTCGTGTTTAAGCTCGTCGCGCAATGCCTTGAGGCGTTTGGCGTATTCCAGCGCTGCCTTCTTGTCGTGAATCGAACAGGGGCCAACGATCACCACCAGGCGGTCATCGGCGCCGTGCAATACCTTGTGAATTTCGCGGCGGGTGTCAAACACCAGTTGCTCGACCGTCTCGTTGACCTTGAACTCACGCAGCAGATGTGAGGGCGGGGCGAGCTCGAAAATGTCCTTGATGCGGACGTCGTCAATTTGGCGATTGAGCGAAGCGGGCATGATCATTCCTTGTTGCGATGCAGCGATTTTATCGCAAGCAACAAAATTGCTGTACATGCCAAATTAATCAATTTTCACGCAAAATAATTGCGCTGCATGCTGGATTTAGTCGGATAAATCTAGCTTGTGCTGGCGAAATGGCTCATTGGCTTTTCCGCAGAAATTCGGTTCAATAAGGGCTTGAGTCGTTTTATTGCGTAAAGTCGACATTTAACAAAAATAGCCCGCGTGCCCTATCCGGTAGGCATTTCGCTAAAAAGCTGTCAACCGAAACGGGCAAAAAAAGAGCTCATCCGGGGATGAGCTCCAGATTTCGCACGCAGGCAGGGAGGAGCTGCCTGACGCACACGGCGCCGCGCGGAACGCGGCAACGCTGACCGATGCGCTGCAAGCATCGGGGTTGGCAACAGCTCCGGGGAGAGTGTCACCTGAGCCAGCGGCAGTCGAGGTTGCGCAACTGGCTCATAGTGATAGACGCAGCGTCAAGGGAAATTGCGACGTAACCTGCCAACTTTTTTGATGATGCTGTGCGACCGCGGGTACCGCGACGAAATGGTGACCGCTACGGCAGCACGAAAAATCCGCTCAGCACCTTCGGCATGGTGGCGGCCGTTCGCCCGAAGTGGGGGGCCAGCTCGTCACGATAGCGTGCGGCGTCTCGTGAATCGAAGCCCGCCTGAGCGGCCGCGTTGACGTAATTCCACTGCGCAAACACGCGGTGTGTCGGCGGCAGCCCCTCCGGGATCGCCGCCCGCGCCTGCGCGAGCGAGGCTTGTGCCAGTGGGCGATCGGCAGGTTTGCCGCGCAGCGCCAGTACGTAGGCATGGTCGATCAGTACAAAGGCGTGGCGCAGCGAAACCCGCTCGCCCTTTTTCTCGTAATCCTGCAGGCGGCGCTCGATCTGGCCGATGGCAGCGTCGTACTGGCCGCGCATGCGTGCGATGCTGGCCAATGCGGTTTCGGTGCGGGTGGCGTTGGCCGGTGCCTTGTCTCGCCCTTTCTCGCGAGCGCTGGCGGACAGTGCTTCTGCCTTGTCCGGCTGCTCGAGCGCGATAGCCACCATCGCCGCCCGCAGCAGCAGCTGACGCAGACGGGGTGAATCAGGAGAAACCTGCGTCAATATCTGCCCGGTCAGCGCGTCCAGCTTGTCCAGCAGCTCCGGTGCCGGACTCATGTTGAAGCGGGCCCGAATCTCGACCAGATCGAGCTGGTTGCGCAATTGGTTGGACGAGTCGCTGTCGCCATGCGCCGTTGCCCGCTCCAGCAGGCGTTCGAAGGTCTTCAGCGCCTCGGCGCCGAGCCCGGCCTGCACGTAATAGAGCCCGAGATCGTTGAGCAGCTCATCAATGCGCTCGCTGCGCTCGCCGGCCAGGCGCTGCCAGCGGCCGATCAGCTCAAGAATGGTCTGCTCCACGCCGCGCGGGTCGCCGAGCACGTTCTGCACGGTGATCAGGTTGCCCTGATGATTAAGCGCCGTCTTCAGGTCGTTTGCCGGCGGGCTGGCGTAAAGCTGCGCGTTCCTGCGCAGCAGGTTGAGGGCATCCTGCCAGCGACCGGCGCGCGTGTAGGCCGCAGCCAGGTCGCCCTCGGCGTCGGCGATGCGCCAGGCACGGTTGGGCAGCGGTTCGGTGGTGGTCTGGTATTCGCGGATGACGGCGCGGAAATGCCCTTCGGCCTCGTCGATGCGGTAGACGCCCGCCAGAATGTTGGCATAGCGGAGCTGGATTTCGATCAGCTCGGGTGACTTGGCCGGCAGCAATCTGGCAGCCCGATCCATGACCGGCTGCATCACGCTTACCGCCTCGGTGTAGTCGTCCGACCAGTAAAGCACCCAGGCCAGCAGTCCGCGCGCGCGCAGGGTGTTGAGCGAGTTTTCCCCGTACAGCTCGGTAGACAGCGCCAGGGCGCGCCGCGCCAGCGGCAGAGCATCGTTGTCGCGCGACAGCGAGCGATAGATACCGGCGAACAGCCGTGCGAGGCGCTCCTCGGTGACCGGTTCATCGCGGAAGCGCAGCTTGCTGTCACGAGCCGCTTCGTCGAGCAGATCAAGGGCGGACGGCCATTTGCCGCCATGCAGATCAGGATCGGCGCGGCCGAGCAGTTCGACAAGATAGTCGGCCGTCTTGTTGGCGCGTGTCGCCTCTGCACGGGCACGCTGGTATTGCCAGAGTGAGAGCGCGAGACCGGCGCCAAGCGCCACAAACAGGGTTGCCGTGAGACTGACGGGAAGCCAGTTGCGGCGCAGCCAGAGTCGCGTGCGGTAGCTGCGGTCCTCACGCCGCGCGGCGATCGGGCGCCGTTCCATCCAGCGGCGCAGATCGGCGACCAAGGCTTCCATTGACGGGTAGCGGTCAGCAGGATCAATGCGCATGGCGCGGGCGACGATGGCGTCGATGTCACCTCCCAGCCGCGCCGGATCGGACGGCGGCGGGATGTTGTCGCGGGCAGTGACGTGGTGCGTGCTGGCAGCCGCATGCGAGACGCGGTCGGGCGTGGTGTGCAGTACCGCGTGTTCCAGCGCAGCGCGGCCGTGCTTCTCGGGCAGGTGCGCGCGGCGGCCCGCGAGGAGGTGATAGGCCAGCGCGCCTAGCGAATAAATGTCGCTGGCGACTCCAGTCGCGTCCCCGGTGATCTGCTCCGGGGCGGCGTACTCGACCGTGAGACCGCGGCCGCCGATGCGCGTCGCCTCGGACGAAGTGGCTTCATCATGATCGGCGTCATCGAGCAACCCGGCGACGCCGAAGTCGAGCAGCTTGACGTGGCCGCCCGGTGTTACCAGCACGTTCGATGGTTTGAGATCGCGGTGCACCACCAGTTGCGAATGTGCATAGGAGACGGCTTCACCGATTTCCCGGATCAGCTCGATGCGTGCCTGGACCGTCGGTGCCTGCTCGGCCACGTAGTTGAGCAACGGTTTGCCATCGACATATTCGAGTACGAGAAATGGCTGCCCGAACAATCGCCCGGCGTCGATGAGCCGTGCGATGCCGGGATGATTCAGCCTTGCCAGCAACGCCCGCTCTTGCGCGAATCGGGCCTCGAAGCGCTCGGCATCGCCGTCGGTGCGCAGGAACTTGACGGCAGCCTTGGCCTGATAGAGCCCGTCGGCGCGGGTGGCAAGCCATACCTCGCCCATGCCGCCGACGCCGATGACCTCCTGCAGTCTCCACGCGCCACACAGCTCGCCGGGGCTGCGGGTGTTCTCGCTACGGGCGCGCTCGGCGCGCAGCGCGCGCTGCAGCAGGTCGTCAAAGCCGCGTTCTCCGCCGTCTCCCATCACCGCGCCGAGCACGGTGGAGAGTTCGGTGGTCAGGCCGGGCGGGCGCGGTGGCTTGTCGCGGACAAAATCTGTCGCCAGCGTCTGCGCGTGCGCGCGGCCGAGTAGCCGCCGCACCTCGTTGGCTACCCGCGGATCGCGGTCGGACAGCGAGCGCATGAACCCCGGTCGCGTCAGGTCATCGCATTCGAGGGCTTCGTCGAAAGCGGCATTGACGGCTTTCCAGAAAGCTGCGTCGAATTCGTTGCCTGACGGAGGAGGGGCCGCGTCGCTCATGGTGTCTTACAAAGACGCGGCTGCGGAAAAAACTGCGTCAGGTGCCTGCCGCCGCCCTGTGGCAGACTCAAATGCGCTCGCCGGAAACGTCCAGCCACTCGGCGAGCATCGCACGCGCCTTGGTGATTTCGCGGTTGACCGTGCGGGTCGAGATGCCACGCGATTCGGCGGTCTCCTCGATGGTCATGCCGCAAAAGAAATGCAACTCCGCAGTATGGTACATGCCTTCATCGACGGCCTTTAGCCGCTCGAGCGCCTGATCAAGTGCCACTACATCCACGGCGGGCAGCCAGCCATCGGGTGCCGAATCGGCGTGCGACAGCGTCATCAGCGTAGCGCCGCCGCCGCGCTTTTCGGCGTCGCGGGCGCGCACGAAGTCGATCACGATCGAGCGCAGCACCTTGCCAACATAGGCGAAGAACTGCACCCGCGTTTCGCCCTGCAATCCCTTGCGCTCGGCCATGCGCATGAAACCTTCATGCACCAGTGCGGTAGCGTTGAGACCGGTGACGCCACCTGCCTGGGCGAGACGCGCACGTGCCACCCGCTTGATTTCGGGATACAGTTCCGCATAGAGCGTGCTCATGGCGGCGGAATCGCCACCGGCGGCACGCTGAAACAGATCGGGAGGGGCGTCTGGCATGATTTCCTCGCAGAAGCCGTCTTTTTACCTTTTTGGCTGCGTTCTGGTCAGCAATTGATGATTGCTGGTGGCGCGCCGCCGTGCAGGATGTGACATGTCGCGACAAATTCTTACCAATCTCCGGCTGTTCGATAGCGTCGCTGGAGTGCTGCGTCCGGTCGCTGCGGTGGTGGTGGCTGATGGCCGCGTTGAGGCAGTGATCCAGCCCGGTGGTCCCGTGCCGGTCGGGGAGGTGGTTGACCTCGGCGGCCGTGTCGTGCTGCCGGGGCTCATCGATTGCCACGTGCACGTGATGGCGGTTCACCACGACGTCTGGCAGCTCTCGATGCAGCCACCAACCTACATCACCGCGCAGGCGACGCATGTGCTGGAGGGGATGCTGTTGCGTGGCTTTACCACCGTGCGCGACGCGGCTGGCGCCGACTACGGCGTGCAGCTCGCCATCGAGCGCGGCTTCCTGCGCGGACCGCGCTTGTTCATCGCTGGCGCACCACTGTCACAAACCGGCGGGCATGCCGACATCCGGCCGCGTGGTGTCAAGGAATTCATCTGCACCTGCGCCGGTGTCGGGCTATTCCCGGCGCTGGCCGACGGTGTGCCGGAGGTGCGCCGCGCCGTGCGCGAGCAGCTTCGCCACGGCGCCAACCAGATCAAGATCATGGCCGGCGGCGGCGTGGCCAGCCCGACCGATCCGATTGACGGCACCCAGTATTCGCTGGAAGAACTGACCGCCATCTGCGAGGAAACCACGGCTGCCAACACCTACGCCATGGCGCATGCCTACTCGCCGCGCTCTATCACCCGCGCGGTGCAGTGCGGCGTGCGCACCATCGAGCACGGCAACCTGCTCGACGAAGCCTCGGCGAAAGTAATGAAGCAACACGGCGCGTTTCTGGTGCCGACGCTGGCAACCTACTCGGTGCTGGCCGAAGAGGGGCAGCGCCTCAAGTGGAGCGATGAAATGCTCGGCAAACTTGATCGTGTGAAGGATGCGGGTACTCAGGCCATCGCGATTGCCAAGGCGGCAGGCGTACCCGTCGCGTTTGGTACCGATCTGCTCGGCAGCATGCATCCGCAGCAGGCACGCGAGTGGCGCCTTCGGGCGAGCGTGCAGACCCCGGTGGAGCAACTGCAAAGCGCCACTAGCGTGGCGGCAACCGTGCTCAATCAGGAAGGCAAACTCGGTGTCATCGCACCTGGTGCGTACGCGGACTTGATCGTAGTGGATGGCGACCCGACGCAGGACATCACCGTGATGTGCGAACCCGAGAGAAATTTTGTCGGCATCATGAAGGCCGGGAAATGGGAGAAGGTCGTTGCCTGCTGACTGGTGTGTAGTGCGATCAGCAGCTTTTCTCGCCAACCCGCAGATGAACTGGGCTTTTCGGCGGATTTTTGTAATTGTCGACTTCTGATATTTTTTGCCGTGATGCCTTATGTAGGCTGAGTTTGAGCGACAAGTTGATGTTCGGGGAACTCATTCTGCACAAGTAAAAACAGGCGCTGAAGCGCCTGTTTTTGTTTGGCCGATTGCCCGGATCAGGACCCGCCGCCCGATACCTTGGCGAAGCGCGCTTCCGGACGGTCGTCCGAGCGATGCAGTGTGGTGACTTCCTTCTTCATCGCCCACGGACGGATCTGGTGGTGCAGTGTCACGTAGTAGCTTTCCTCCTTGGTGCGCTCGAGCGCACGGCGGATCAGGGCGTTACGCTTGGTCACGTCCG